>QMCE01000397.1_pt1 | contig 22385 bp, 21 predicted proteins | sample 1821851 | NCBI WGS metagenome assembly QMCE01 (sample SAMN09453174, study PRJNA476694) | Termite gut metagenome, whole genome shotgun sequencing project. | isolation source: worker | host: Odontotermes sp. | place: South Africa:Pretoria | collected 2016-01-28 | reverse complement strand
AGTGTATTACAATCGGAAGCGTCGGCATTCGGCGCTTGACTACAAAGTCCCCGTTGAGGTACTTTGTAGTCATGTGGCTTAGCTTTTTGTCTTCCATCTGGGGGCATGTCCAATTCCATGTTTTTTTCTTTCTTCCTCTGATATAAGCCAACCCATGAATTACCGGTTTTCCCGGCTCCGCCGCCTATTATAAGCACAAGTATTTCTTTTTCTTCTTTATTCGCAGTGAGGTTTACTACCCCACCGCTGTGTGGCGGTTGCTGTTTGTAGTAAACCCCACAGATACTAATTTCCTTACAGAACGAACCTCGTCAATTCTGTAACACGTACATGTTTCCCCACCGCTTGCGGCGGGGAGGTTCATTATATTCGTTTGCGAAATCTTCAAAATCTTTTTTACTACTTTCCATAGAATTAATTGATGAAATATCGGTCGGAACGCTTTTCTTCTTCTTTCCGAATTCAAACAAACTCATTATAACCACCTCTTATAGTCCGAAGGCGACGCAATCTTTCTCGTCCATTATACCATAGCCACATGGCCAACACAACGCCGGAACGAAAAACGGCGCGGCGCGCACAGCGCAAAAGGCAAGGCACGTCCGCGCCGTGCCTATTTTTTTGCCTAAATATCATTTCTCTTCATACAAGATGCATTCCGGGACAACAATGTTTTTCATTTTACATCCCAAAATCCGCTACGGGTTATTTTTTCTTAACGTATCCAGCATATCCAGTATCCGCTTCGCCTCGCTCTTTACTAGTTTGGTGTACGCGCCCGTCGTCAGCTGAAACAGCATCTGCCGTGAAGGAAGGCTTATACTGCCGTTCTGCTCGGTTCCGTACTTTGCATACGCACTCAGAAAGGACAGGGCGAGCAGGTTATCCGGGAAGGGGAGGGTGTTGAAACGCGCCATCATATCGTTGAGTACTATCTCGTCGGACGGAATCATGCCGATCCGTGAAAGGGCGTTCACCGCCTCTCGCAGCGGCATGATGTCGGTCTCGGAGCGGAGTATCTGGAGCAGAATTTTCCGTGCCTCCTCGCCCCCGTAAGCACCAAGACATACCGCCGCCTTTGCCCGTATGTCGGAAAAGCCGCCCGCGGTTCTGCCTCTCACCTGGGTTTTGTTTACCGTGCCTTCAAACGCCAAATATTCAAGCGCGTCAAGCATCTCCGGTTCCCGCGTCCCTCTGTCCAGCATATCGGATATAAGCAAAATGGCGCTGTTCTTCAGATTCCACTGCGGCGATCTGCTCTGCTCGGCTATAAGAATGAGGTTCGCCGTATCGGGTGAATAGGAACGCTCGGTTAATATGTCGCGGTTGGGAAGCGCTTCCGCGCCAGTTCCGCTGCTGCCGGATATATCCTGCGCGGACAGCGGAATAAGAATACCAAGAGATAGCGCCAGAGTCAGCGCGTTTTTTCTAAAAGAAACAGGATACTGTTTGAGAAAGTATGATAAAGGCGCATAAGAAAGAAACGAGGGGGAGATTGTCAAACGGCCGCGCAGAAAAAATAATTTGCTGCGCAATAAAAAAAAATTCCTGCGCAGGAAAAATAATTTGTTGCGCAGGAAATCGACGACGAACGCGTAGGAAACATACTTTCCCGCGCGGCTTTTTCCGTGAATCTTCCCAGTCTTTTTAGTCCCTCTTCTTTTCATCATACTTTGTGAAATATCATCAAGAACGGAAATAAGCGGCTTTCGGACAAGGTAAAACATAAAATCCCCCTTATTTTAACGGTTGAAAAAACGTCCGCCATCCCAAGCCGCTGTATGTTACTTTGCGAGGGCGGAAGCCGTATCGTATACAGCTTTATACACAGCCGGAATGTCCTCTTCATCAACACTGGAGAACGCTATGCGGAGATACTCGTTGTTATCACCTAAAGCTATTGTACCAATACCGTGATCCTCAAGCAAGGTTTCGCGCAGCGTTTCCGCGTTCACTCCGTTGCACCGGAAGCTCATGAAATAGCCTGAATTGAAAGGTAGTGGACGCAGAATCTTGTGATCCGCGTGTTCCGCCACGCACTTCTTCACCGCGAGGTAGCGGTTCTTGAGCAGCGTGAGGTAGCGGTCTTTTTCCGCCGCGCTCCTGGGATCCGCCATGGTTTTCAGCATGAGGTATTGGGCGGGCATGTTCACGCAGGACACTGACGAGCGAATACAGCCCATAAGCTTCTTTTCAAGCGCGTCGTAATGCGTCTTGGACAGTCCTTTGCCGCCGAAAGTGATAAAACCCATACGCAAACCCCATGCGTAATCTTCTTTTGTAGGTCCGTCTATTTTCACGGCAAAAACCCGTTCGTGCAGATTGGTGAGTCGGCAGAAAATAGATTCCTGAATGATGCCATCCTCGTAGAACAGCCCGAAATAGGCGTCGTCGCAGATGACAAATACGTCAACGCCGCTTTCCGCGATCTCTTCAAACAGAGCGATGAGAGTGTCCGCCTCTTCTGTGGTAGGCGAATAACCGGAGGGATTATTTGGGAAGTTGAGGATAATGCGCACTGTGCCGCTCTTCGCCATTTCCCGCACATTCTTCTCGATTGAATCCATATCCAATCCCGGTCCGCCGTTGAAAAAGGGAACTTTCGTGATACTGGAGCCGCTTTTCGCCTGAAATACCAGCTCGTAGTTGTCCCAGCATGGGTCGCTCACTATAATGGAATCTTCGGCTTTCATAAAAAGCCCTGCTGTCTGGGACAGCCCCGCCGTGATACCCGGCATAACTACCGGCATTGAGATATGTTCAGGATTTATGGAAGGATTTTTCTGGATAAGCATATCTTTCCACGCCTGCCGCGCTGCCTCCACGCCAGCGGTGGGCGCGTACACCACGATTTCCTCTGGTTTGAACCCAGGCATCGCCTCGTTGATGGCGGACATAAGCAGCGGCTGCCCTTTGCTGTACGCCATGCCGATAGTCGCGTTGGCTTTGTACGCCTTTTTCTTGGCTTCGGCGGATTGGGCGATGATACCCTTGGGGAAATACATGCGGGTACCGAAATGCGAGAGCATACGTCCCGCGATAGTTCCCTCAAGTACGGCGTTGAGTTCCTGCGCTAAAATGTGCATTTGTTTGTTTCTCCTTATTTTAAAGGCGCTTTATAGAAGTGTTTCCCTTAAAAGATTCTCTAAAGTCGTTTAAAGCTTTTTCAATATATTATAACAAACGGCGGAATTTGGTCAATAGATCACAAAAAGGAGAGGGCGCAAACTGCCGATACATAGCTTATGGTTAAACAAGGCGTGAGACATTATGGATTTTGGCGATATTCTTGACGCATGGGAAAAGCAGTGCGCCGTTCCACAGGGCGACCGGAAAAGGCGTAAGGCGCGTTCACTTGAAAAGACGCGCGAAAAAGACAGGGGCGGCTCTCAAAAACAAGACGCGCTCCCCGTTCCAGCCGCCCTGCCAGGCGATGTCCACAGCACCGTTCCGGGCGCTGCAAAAACGGCGGCGAAAAAGACGCCCCGCGACATGCTCGCGGAATGGCTCGACACGCACGAGGTTACTGACAAGGACGCGGGGCACCCGGACGCATCCCCGGTGAAGGGTGCAGAGCGCGCGCGGCTTCTCCGCAAAGCGCCCGACGCCCGTATCGATCTGCATGGTCTTACGCAAGACACAGCGTGGGAGGAACTTGACGCCTTTTTCAAGGAATGTTCGGAAAAAAAGCTTGAAAAAGTCCTTATCGTACACGGAAAAGGGAATCATTCCGCTGGCGAGGCTGTATTGTCCCGCCTCACACGCAAATTCATAGAAAAATGCCCCTTAGTTGGTGAAAGCGGTCATAACCCTGCCCATACAGGCGGTTCCGGCGCCACATGGGTTTTCTTGAAATATTTTTAGCTTTCTGGCAATGACGGCAGGGGCAATCTTACGTCAATGGCTTATATTATGAACCAAATCAAAGCATTTCCGTTAGGGAAGCGACATAACGATCCGCTCCAGGCAGAAGTTCCGGTCTGCCGACGCCGACGGCTTTCATCCCGCCGCGTTTCGCCGCTTCAATGCCTGCCAGGGAATCTTCAAAAACCACGCAGTGTTCAGGAGCTAAACCCAAAGCCGCGGCGCCTTTTATAAAGACTTCCGGGTCAGGTTTCGCTTTTGAGACCGTGTTGCCGTCGATCACCGCGTCAAAAAAACCAGTAATATTGAGCCGATCCAAAATCAATGGGGCGTTTTTGCTCGCTGAACCCAGCGCAATGCGGATGCCATGCTCCCGCAGCCGCTGAAGGTATTCCCATGAGCCGGGCAGCAGGGCTGTTTCGTCCAGGGCAGTGAGGTATTCCACATACCAGCTGTTTTTGAGTGCGGCGGCTTCTTCCTTTTGGCTGTCGGTCATGGAAACGCCCCCAATTTCCAGAAGGATTTCCAGGGACCGGACGCGGCTTACCCCCTTCAGCCGCTCGTTGTCGGTTTCGGTAAAATCAAAGCCCCACGCATTGGCAAGTCGTTTCCATGCCAGATAGTGATATTTCGCCGTATCAACCAACACACCGTCAAGATCAAAAAGGGCGCCTTGGATATCCATGCTACCAATGCCGAATAAATCGGATTTGTTATGTGTCATTTCTTGCATATTGTGTAAGTATCCTTTGTAACAGTTACCGCGTATTCAATGCCGCGATGGATAAGAGAAAAAACTACTTTGTTCCAGCCCTTGGGCAGGCGGGGCTTTATTTGTATTTCACCATTATCAACAGAAAGCCCGCAAAAACCATGAATCGCTGTCATCCATGCGCCGCCGCTTGCCGCGGGATGTGTGCCGCCTATATATAGCAAGCCCGCGAAATGTTTTGATTTGCCGGTAATGTCGATTTCCGCGCTTTTTATGAAAAAGGGATATGCCCAGTCACTGCTGCCGGTTTCGCAGGAAAGGAGCGCGTACATACAGGAAGAAAGGCTCGATCCATGCTCGGTACGCGGTTCATAGTAATCAAGGTTGGCTTTTTTAACCGCTGCCGAATAGTCGCTTCCAAAGAGCGCCAGCATACTTACCACATCAGCCTGTTTGATAATCTGTGTCGGGGTAGCAACGCCATTTCCCCCTCCCCAGTATTCCTTCGGGTCTTTGAGCCTCGATCTGACCGTATCCAAGGAACAGTCCTCATGGCGAAAATAGCCGTCAAACTGCTCAATAACACCGCGCTCATCCGACTGAGGTATGTAGAATGCGTCGATTACGGTTTCCATGAACGCAAGATCATCATTAAAGCCAATACGTGTAATCAGATCATCAATAAACAGAGGATCGGTTTTTCGGAATTCTGCGATATAATGACAGGTGCATTCAAAAACCGCAGCTATCATTTTGTTGGTAAAGGCGTTATTATTAACCCGTTCGTGGTACTCATCAGGACCGATGACGTCAAGTACTTCATACCGTTTATGTTCCGGTGAATAATACAGATACGACAAAAAAAAGCGGGCGGATTCCAGAATGAGTTCCATGCCCCCTTCAACAAGGATAGACATATCTCCTGTATAATCTACATATTTTTGTATGGCGTAGACAATGTCGGCGCTGATATGTATCTGCTTATCACGAAAATAAGTACGCACGGGACGACCGGTAAATACGTCGATGACATTGAAGTCTGAACAGGCGTCATCTCCGTTTTCCTGACTTTCCCATGCAAAAAAAGCCCCCCGATATCCATACTCGGCAGCTTTCCGTTTTGCCCCTGATAGGGTTTGTATCCGGTAGCGAATAAACTGGGCGGCAAGCTCCGGCATGACAGCGAGAAAATAAGGAGAGATAAACATCTCGGTGTCCCAGAAAATTGCCCCTTTATAGGTTTGCCCTGATAATCCACGTGCCGGTATGGAAAGTGCTTTGCTGTCAGGCTTGCTGTGTCGGGGGGCTATAATCCAAAGGTGATATATGCTGTACCGGAGACAGCGCTGGGCGTATTCATCCCCATCAATACGCACGTCTCCTATACGCCAGATTCCGTCCCATTGCGCCTTGTGCCGCCGCAGTAAACTATCCCAGCCTTCCTGCGCCGCCTTGATGACAGCGGCTTCCGCCGCCCGGATGGGATTAGCCGCGTCGTCAGCTATATAGTCAAGACCGGTAAAAATTGCTCCATAGACGCAGCATTCAAACGAGCTTGTTTCGTCCAGATCGACTGCATAGTGGGAAAAAATTCCGTTTTCCCCTTGGACAGTTTCAATCTGCGGAATTGCGGCGCCAGAAACCGGCGCCAGGACGGAGAACACAGCCATGGGGATTTTCTGTTCCAGTGTGGTACAGGAAATCCCCAGTACTTGCCCTGTACAAGTCTGTGCCGCTGGCTGCATGTACGAAAAATTTCCCAAATGGGGACCGTTCAAATCACGGACAGCGCCGTTAATCCCCGTTGTAAGCGCAAGACGGCAGGGAATATCCGCGCAGAGCGTGTAGCGCATACAGAGCACATGTACGTCTTCTATATGCGCATAACGTTCCGCCCGTACCGTTACCGTTCCGCTCGAAGCATGGGGAATACGCCAGCTTGTACGGCGTGTATATATACCATAACGGAAATTGAGCGCCTGTTCATGGGATAATGTATGTACATCGCCAGCTCTGAGAGGTACATCGGACGCGCTTACCAGCATATACAAAGGATCGGGCGAATTCACCGGTTCCCGCCATAGATCGCCGTGACGATCATACAGACCGCTGAGAATAGTGGCGGGCATATCGGACGCTTCTGCCTCGTCAGCCACGCCACGGCGTCCCAGATAGCCGTTTCCTGTCAGCAGGCGGTTGCCGTTTTGCAGTGTGTCATCTGTGCTCAGTCCATCATCACTGATATCCCAATCGTTTAGGCAGTACATTCTTTATGCTCCAGATGCAGCTGCCCGCCTGAGCGGAATTCGCAAAGGGACGGAATCAAACTGATACCGTGTACCATAAATATCCAATGGGATTGGGGCATCAACGGCATCGGATGTTGACAATACAACGTTATCGTGTGAAACATTGACACGAATATGTACATTCCGATACAAAATCCCGAATTCGTACTCGGTCCACTGTTCCGGCAGTGTTGGATTCAGCACCAATTCCTCGCCATCGCTGCGCAGTCCTCCAAAGCCATACACGATATTCATCCACGCGGCGGCAATACTGGCGGTATGCAGTCCTTCGGCGGTATTGCGGTTGTAGTTGTCTAGGTCCATGCGTGTGGCAAAACCAAAGAGACGAAAGGCGTCGGCTGGTTTCCCCAGCTCGGCGGCGAATATTGAATGAATTGAAGGCGAGAGCGAAGACTCGTGAATCGTCCGCGGATCGTAAAAATCGTAGTTTGCCTTTTTCGCTTCCAGCGAAAATTCCTGATCATACAAAAACATAAACATGAGTACATCAGGTTGTTTAATCATATCAGTACGGTAAATACGGTCGTATGACCAGTTATGGTACAGAGGGAAGTCCGTAACGGGAATTTTTGAAATCTCAATATGCGGCAGGGAATAATACGTCTCATGCTGTTCATAGAGTTTTGTTTTTTCATCGTAGAGAATGATCATTTTTTCCGCGCAGCGGGCAAACATTTTCCGCTCATCTTCAGACAATCTCGTTTTTGCGCATAAAGCTGCGTACAGTTCCGGCGCGTTTGTTTCCATTGTGCGCAAGGTCTGTTCGGTATATTCAAATGTCTTTTTTGCCATGAAATTGGTATAGCAGTTATGATTGACCATCATGTGAAACTCATCGGGACCCATAACCGCGTAAAAACCAAAACCCGTACCATCGTTGTTCCATCCGCCGCGTGATTCCAAGAACCGGCTGATCTCCACCAGCATTTCCACGCCATGGCTATACAGGAAACTCGTATCACCGAAAAGTCTTGTATAATGGGCAATACTGTAAGCGACCGCGGTACTGGGATGGAATTGCAGACTGGCGTGCTGCCAGAGGTCGCAGGCTTCTTCACCGTTCAGTGTGGCTACAGGATAACAGGCGCCCCGGCAGTCAAGCATAAGCGCCCGCTCTTTTGCCTGCTCAAGTGTCGCGTAACGGAACTCCAGCAGATTCCGCGCCGCCTGAGGATTGGAGAATAAATAAAAAGGCAGACAGTACGTTTCGGTATCCCAAAAAGCGTGACCATTATACGCCTCGCCGGTTAATCCTTTTGCGCCGATATTGTTGGAAGGATCGCAGCCGTGGTAGGTTTGGTGCATCTGGAAAATACAGAACCGTATTCCCTGCTGATTAAGTGGATCTCCCTCAATGCGAATGTCGGCGTTTTCCCAGAATGCCGCCCAATATGCGCGCTGACGTTCGAGCGCCGCGCCAAACGTGGATAAACTGCCCAAAAGAAGCGCGGAGCCTGTTCCCCAGACAGCGTCGGGATCGGCGAATCGCTCCTTAACCACATAGTTGATAACACTTTTTTCGATCCAACCATCTTCGCCCGCCGCAAGGGGCAGCGTAATCGTAAAACCGGCCGCTTTTTCATCGGATTTCTTTTCCCACCAAGCAGCGCTGTTCATGGCGCCGACGCTTGCCTTAAACGAAAAACCGGAAAACACTTGCTGACCCGTACGCATGGTTTGTCCCTGCACTGCCGCGCTTTGGTTAAACCATTCCCGCCTGACCATGTTCCAGTAATTCTTTTTCAAGCCGCCGTGAACCGTATTAAAACTATTTGAAATACACACAGTTATCGTAACCGCCCGGGAAGCGTTAAACGTTATCTTTTGAAAACCTTCGCAGGGATTTTCCATACCAAGAAAACGAGTAAACTCCATGCGGATCACGGTGCCTGCGCGGGTGCGCCAGTTAAAACTCCGCGTGAAAGTTCCGTCATGCATATTCAGCACGCGGCGAAAATCGCGGATATCGCAGACTGCCATATCAAGCGTTTCGTCTTCGGCGCGGATTTCTGTATGCAGCCAGTCAACAGCATTTACCATGAAATGCGTTTTGGTCACAATACCTTTATAACTTTTATTAAGATCGATTTCTTCATAAATACCATTAAAGTAACTGCCCCGCAACGAAGGCGCTGAAGCTCCTTCTTCGGCATAGCCCCGGACACCCATATACTCGTTGCTTAGGGAAAAAACCGATTCAGAAACCATGTTTCGTTCCGTATGCCAGCCCTCTTCGATGATCTGCCAGGGATCATTGAGGAGATATATATCTGCGGTTTTTGTCATATATCCAACCTTTGATTTTTTTTACAAGGACTGCGGCACAGCTGCCGCATCCAATGTATTTATGTTCCGTACCGGAACATTTTTAGTCTTATTCTCTGATACCAGACCTTAGAGAAATCTGGGTAATTTGTTTTTGAAAAATGAAATATAATACTACTGGGGGCAGCGTTACAAAGACAATTGCCCTCAGCACATCCACATCGCTTATACGTCCCGCTCTAAACTCAAACAGCCTAACCATAACCGTTTCAAAGTTCGAATTCTTCAATACAAGGTATGGAAGCAGGAAATCCGACCACGCGGCGTTGATCGCATAAATAACAATGACTACTATGATTGCTCTGCTTAAAGGCACGGCGATTTTCATAAAGATGGTAAAATCCCCTGCGCCCTCAATTTTTGCCGCCTCAATAAAGGAGTAGGGAAGGTCGTCAAAAAATTCCTTAAACAAGATAACAAAAAAAGCGTTCGCCCCAATTGCCAGCCACAGCGGAAGAAAAGTACCAGTCATACCCAGCCGGGCAATATTCATAAACTGCGGGACAATACTTGTGGTAGGAGGGATCAGCATACTCCATAGAACAAGCCCCATTATCAGCTTTGAACCTCTCGGTTTTACCTTAGAAAGGGCATAACCCAACAGTCCGTTAAAGAACACCGCGCAGACTATGCTGCCCAACACCGAAATGAGCGAGTTACGAAAATAATGAGCGATACGCAGAGCGTTCCATGTTTTGATATAGCCCTCGAGGTTAAAACTTTTAGGGAGTATGGTCGTTTCCCGCGCAAATTCCCGTATATCCTTAAAACCGGAAAGGATGACCCAAATAAGCGGGGCAATACAGATCATCGCGACAAAAATACCTGCGCACAAAAATATATTGTATATTACGCGAACGGATGTATCTTTCAGATCAAAATCACGGATAAAACCGTTATGTACTTGTTTCTTGCTCATAATAACGCTCCTATGAATCCTTCCGTTTAACGATTTTGAAATACAAGGCGGTCAATACAATCAGCATAAGACTGATAATAACCGAAACCGCGCCCGCTTTTGGATAATCAAAGCGATCAAAGGCGAATCTGAATACCAATTGCATTATTGATATTGAGGCGTTATTGGGGCCGCCGTTCGTCATCACCAAAGGCTCATACAGAATCTGAAAAACCGAGATAATCTGCAAAATAAGCAGGGTACGCGCCAGATTGTAAATACAGGGCAGCGTAATATAGCGGACACGTTTGAAAATGTCCGCGCCGTCAATAATGGACGCTTCGTATAATTCCGGATCGATACTTTGCAATCCAGCAATATACAGCAGCATGGTTGCTCCTGCAGCTCTCCATGTCATGGTCATAACAATTAACGGAATAGTCCAGTTTGGGTTACTCAGCCATGGCTGAGGACCAATGCCAACCTTACTCAACAAGATGTTAAATATACCCGTAGAACCGGGACGGAACACAAAACCCCACAACAGCACGATAGCAAGTCCCGGAACTACGTTAGGAAGATACGCGGCGGTTCTGATAAATGATCTGCCGCCGCGAATTTCATTAATAATGATTGCGAGAACAATGGGAACCAAAAATCCAATGACAAGTGACCACAGTGTGTAAGCAAAGGTGTTGCGTAGGGCGGGCAGAAAATCAGGATGCTGGAATACGTCAATATAATTCTGAAAGCCGACAAATTGCGTCAGACGCACTCCCTGCGCATGGTAAAGCGACAGCCGTACGCTTTGGAGCATTGGTCCCCACAGAAAGAAGGTAAAGAGAATAACCGACGGCAGCATAATAAGCCAGCCGGAAATATTTTTGCGTAATAGAACGACCGTTTTGTTTCTGCCGTAGGTATTCATCAGTCACTCCTTAATTGTTCACTTGGGATTCACCTGGGAATCCAGTATACCTTGGAAATTCTTCTGGGCGGTTTCCAGAAGAGCCTGGGGATCGGCGTTCCGATCAGTTATGACAGCCTGGAGGCACTTGGTCAGCTCAGCATAGAGGTCTTGGGCAAGCATGGGCTCTTCAGGTCTGAGAACGCCGGGTCTTTCCGCCGCTGTGTAGTAATCGTCAAAGAGGCGGTCGTCAACATTTTTGAAAGCGGCGTTTGCATCTTTCTGCGCTTGGAGATACGCCGGGTCCGTCCACACCGGGAAGGGATTAAGAACGGGGATACCGGAGTTTTTGCGCATTTCCGCGTCGGCGCGCAAACCAGCGACGATGGTCTCAGTAACTTCAGGAACGCGCCCCATGACTTCAAGATAGTGCAGACCAGCGGTTACCTGCTCGGAAGTAGCGTTTGACGCAAACATATACGGAGTTCCTCCCATAAGCATGAACTGACCTTTGGGACCCGCAGGAACGGGCACAAGGGAAAGATCGGTAACAGGAAGACCGTGGTTTACGGTCGGCTGATTCACTGCATCCTGCGCGCCGATGTACATGGCGGCAGTTCCGGTTCCAAGATTGCGGAAGCCGGTTCCCCAGTCTTCGTTGGTGGGATCCGGTGTCAGTACGTCGTATTTCCATTTAAGGTCTTTTACATACTGGAGAGCCGCCGCCGCTTCAGTGCTGTTTACATTAGCGACCCAGCGATTGCCTTGCTGGGAAACAAAGCTCGCTCCGAAACCCCAAGCGATGTTGGAGAAATGCCAGCCGCCCGCATTGTCTTTTGCCAAAAGGCACAGACCCGCCTGACCGGTTTTCTCTTTAATGGTCTGGGCAACAGTTGCCAGTTCATCCCACGTTTTGGGATACAGAGGAACGCCGTTGCTGTCAACCAGTCCGGCTTCACGGAACAGTTCAACGTTCAACATAAGTCCCAGAGCATAGGCGTCTCGGGGCATACCGTAGATTTTACCATCGCGGGATAAAATTTCCTTGATGGCAGGGTTCATTTTGACATCCCAGCCCAGTGCCTTGAGTTCAGCAGTGATGTCTTTGACAAAGCCGCCGTTAATCAGCTTGGGCGGTTCGGTAAACCATGTGTCAAACAGTACCGGACACTGTCCCGATTCAGCCAGTGGGACAAAAGTGTCAACCGCGTAGAAATAGTGCTTTGGTTGAATTTCGACATTGGGATACTTTGCGTTGTACGTCTTGACAAAGCCCTCATGCATCTCGATGTCTACAGGGAGCGTGTCCGCTGGCCAGATACCCAGACTCAGTATGACTTTGTCAGAGGCAGAGGGTGACTGCGCCCTTGTACCAGAACCAGAAGGTGACTCCTTTTTGCACGCAAGTACCATGCTTACTGCACAAAGCAATACCAGCGCCAATCCAATCTTGTTTTTCATAATGTACTCCTCCAAAATTTCTTTCTATATTTACATGAAATAAGCCAACGGCCCTTTCATGCAATATGCTTTTATAGTTAGTTGAACGTTTTACCAAATATTAGTTTAACGTTCAACCAGTAAGTATTATATACACCCAAAATTTGGGGTTGTCAACAAAATTTTTTGTTTTTTTCTGATTGGATTATGAAGCGCCTTTACGCTCCTCTCAAAAATCCCGTTCAATCACACTCACTGGCACTATTCTGGGACAATTCTTTTGTTACCTTGCAGGTTGAACGTTCAACTTTATCTTACTATACACCTAAGATTTCAGGCTGTCAAGCGTTTTTTTTATTTTTTTGTATTTTTTTCTAATTTGGATTACGAGGCGTTTTGTACGCTTCTGATCGAACCCCGTTCAATCACATGTACCGGCATGGTAATATTCCGGGGCGATTTCTCATTGCCTTCAAGGTAGTCCATCATAATACTCGCGGCGACGCTTCCTTTTTCCTCCACGTTCTGATGAATGGTTGTCAAGGGCGGCGAGAAAATCTGGCTGTAAAAAATATCGTCAAACCCGATAATCGAGACATCGTGCGGTATCCGGCGTCCTGCTTGGGTAAGACCGGACATTATTCCGGCAGCAAGTATATCCGCAGTGGCAAATACGGCGGTAATGTCGTCGCGCGTACTTAACGTATATCCCAGGGCGATGCCTTCATCTGGAGTAATTTCCTGCTGATATACATTGCGAGACACAAAGGGAACGCCGTTTTTTTTCAATGCGGCTTTATAGCCGGTAAACCGCTCCTCAATAACGCCGTGCCGGTGAATAGGGGGGGAGGCGAATACGATATTCCGGTGACCCTTGTCAATGAGGTATTGGGTTGCCATAAAACCGCCTTGGCGATCATCAAGACCTATATTGAATATCTGATCATTTTTGATATAACTGTCCAGCAATACAACCGGTTTTTGCGCCTCCAAAAGCCGCGCAAAAAAGTTGTCGTTAAAGAGTCCGGTAAGTATTACCCCATCCAGATTCCAGTTATTGAACAGCGAATAGAGTTCTTCCTCATCGGCTACAGTACGAACCATCATGTAATATCCTCGTTCCCGCAGCTTTTTTTCAATGCCTCCCAACAGAGCGCCATGAAAAGGGTCTTGAAAAAAGCTGATTGGCTGGGATTGAATCAGATGGTTGATCACGCCGATTATCCGCGAGGATTTATTAACCAGCGCTCTGGCGGACAGATTCGGTCTATAATTATGATGAGCGATTATAGCATTGACCCGATCCACAGTTTCCTGCGCAACCCGGCGGTCTCTGCCGTGAATCACATTTGAGACCGTCGTTACGCTGACACCCGCTTCACGGGCAATATCCTTAATAGTAGGCATTCCTGAACTTTACTCTCCGTATACTTCAAATTCCGCTACCTGCCCGTTCGTGGCGCCGGAATTGGCGGTAACGACCAGCTGCACATAGCGGGCGTTCATATTGACTGGAATTACCACGGTGTTGGCATTGGCAGCCGGATCAAACTGGTACTCGGTTTCCGGCGCCGCGGTTGTCCATGTCTGACCGTCGTCGCTCGTGTTGACCCCTATACGCTGAGTACGCGCACCCCACATACGCTGCGGATTGAGTTTCAGTACCACAGTTGTCAGCTGCGCCGGGCTTATCAGGTCTACGTGCAAGGTACCAGGCCACGCGTTTGCCGCGCCTTCCCAATATGAAGAAACATCACCGTCAACGGCTTTGTTCGCTATCCACACATCAATGGTGCTGGAAGCGACTACTGGTTTGCCCCGCGCCAGATTCTCGCGTCCTTCCGGGTCAAAGACGACAAGTTCCTGAGTATCGCTTGAGGCTTTTAACAGCAGGGGACTGACGGAAAAATCGTATTTCATCCCTGCGTCGCGCATCATCTGCCTGGCGCCTTCCGCATTTCCGGCAAAAATCTGATCATATACAGCGGTAACCTGCGCCTTTTGTTCATCGGTAACTTTTTCGTTCACAAGCGTCTTGTAGAGTTCTATGGGGATGCGTAGATCAGTGTAACTAAAGGGAAAATCAGATTCCCAGTTTTTTCGTCTGTCCTGGATAAATTCCAAACTGGCGTAACCGCGTTCGATGGTTGGTTCAACAACAGTTCCCTCGCCGTAGTCGTTCCATGTTTGTATCTGGATCACATTTGCCCGCGCCTGTTCCGCGGCTGTCCATGTCAGTTTCAGCGTTTCGCCGTTGGCGTAATCAAGGTAACCGTAGCTCGGTCTGACTCCGGTCTGGGCGTAAATATCATGGAAGGCTGGCATGGCGGTACCGACTATAAAAGGTTTATCCTCCTGCTTCCTGTAGAAATCGTTCAGATATTTAACTAGATTGGAAGCGCTCAGTACACGTCCGTTGGACAGACTCATGGGACTCCAACTTTTGGCAGCGTCCGCCCAGTTGGTGCGGGCGTCAAGATCGACAAAGAAAGGTCTAGCGCTCAAGTCTCCCCAAATCTCATCCCAGTCAGCTTTATTATGGAAGTACTGGGGACCAAAGCACAGAACCAGCGGGCGTCCGTCAATTTTGATATACGCTCCGTCATTGAACCAGTTCTGCTCCATCCAGTCAAAGGTTTGTTTTGCGACAGCGCGTCCCTGATCTTTAGGAACAATGCCAAATTCAATCAGGTGTTGGACGCTTTGATCTTCATAGCAAATGGCGTATTGCATTCCCCGTTTTTTAATCTGCTCAACAAAGACCTTAGCCGCGTCATGAACGGCTTTATAATCAATGCCTTCTATAGTACCGTACCAGTCGATAATGACGCCATCTATGCCAGCCATTTTCATCAACGCAAGCTGGTAATCAAGCACCTGCGGGTCTGCGGAATCGTAATTTCCGGTCAGCGGATATACATGCGAGGCAATATTCGCCCTGCCGTTGGAAAGTATCTGCGCGGGATCAAACTGTGCGCCGCCTTCCTGCCAATGATAACCGTATTTCTGGTACCATGGCATATAATGGGCTAAAATCAACGGTTTTTCATCCGAACGCTGGGGAGACGCCATTATCTGAAGCTGTTCATACGCAGTCTTAAATTCCTTTTTATAATCAACGACCTGCGTTTCAACGGTTTCCGGTTCCTTGACCGCCGCTTCCGTTGCATTCTCAGATGGCTTTTGAGTACAGGATATACTTACCAAAATGATCAGTGTTGCTGCTGTCAAAATCACACTAGTTTTCATCTAAACCTCCGCAATTCAGCCTTACCCGGTCTGAGGGCTAAAAATCCTTGGCATTTTCGGACTATTTCACTTAGTTATTGTATAGTACGAAAGTACCGCAACAAGGAAGACTGTCAAGTTTTTCAGTTAAACGCGCCATCTCACAAGTAAGAGATTTAACGTTAAACTAACGTAAGTGTACATCCACTTTTTCAGACTGTCAAGAAAAAAATTGATCAAAAAAGTAAGAAAATGGCGCTTTCCGCGCCTGAGAAAATCAGCGTTCGCGGTAGATAATACGCCCTCTGCTCAAATCGTACGGCGAGAGCGCGACTTTTACACGGTCACCCGGCACTATGCGTATATAATGCTTCCGCATCTTGCCGGAAAGGTGGGCAAGTATGAGATGTCCATTCTGATTGTCCAGTTCAACCCTGAACATTGTGTTGGGAAGCGCCTCCTTAACAACGCCTTCCACTTCTATAGGTTCTTCTTTAGGCACATTCACTCCTTATGCTAATGGCATGGATAATACTAACGTCAAACGACGGAAAAGTCAAGGTGTACATTAGATATCAGTATCGTTTGAAACCGCGGGCGTATGTTACGCCGCCTTTTTTTCCTCAAGGAACGCGAGCAAGGGTTTTGTCCACGAATCGGACACGCCGCCTTCGTCAAGAAATTGCCGATAGAGCGACAGGATGCGGGCGCGGACAAGGGCGGCGTCGGAATCGGACAGAACGCCGTCACGGAAAAGGGCGGCGGTGAACGCTTCCGCTTCGGATTCGGGGAAAAGCGGCGGGTCAAAGCGGGTCATGGCGTACATAGCCGCCGCCACGCAGTTGACGCTGTGCTGTTTCACGTACAAGACGGACTCCGTGATGGCAAGCGCGCCTTCCCGCAGCTCCGCCGCCTGCGCCGCAAACCGCGCCTCGTCCCCTTCCGCGCGAGTCAGATCGGCAAAAGCGGTATAGGCGCGTATCACCACCATAATATGCAGGCTTGGAACGCACATAAGGTGCGGGTCAAAGGCGTATATCAGCATAAAACGAAACGCAGAAAGACAGGCGGGACGCTTCGTGGTGGAAAGGCGCACCGCGTAGATCTCCGCCGCCATCTCGTACAAATCCCCCATGGATCGGATAAAACCCGCCGTAACTGCCTTCCGGTCGGGATAGGCGCGGTTCAGAAAACGAGACGCCCGCGCCCAAAACGCCACAAAACCAAGGTACACGCCAACTTTTTCTGGCAGAAACGGAATTTTTTCATCCAGCTCATGCTCCACATTGACAACGCTCACGTTTTTCAGCAAGGCGCTCTTGTACTGCCTGAAAAAGAAATGGTAAAACGCCTTCCCAACACAGTCCGCGCCAGCTTTCCGCAGAATCTTATCCGTAAAAGTCGTAAATACGGTCATTGTCATAGACTGCCGCCCGATGCTCTCCGCCTCAATGTTTCCAGTCATAGATTTTCCACCTTTCTGTTTGTTAATTCTACCTAAACCAGCTCTTTTTTGCAAGAGGTGTTCCTTTCCCTTGATTTGTACTTGGATTAATCTGTAATGTATGATAGTATAACTAATAATGACCATTTTTACTGTTTTGAGTGTGATGTTCGCCGCAGTTTTTATGGGGCTGCATGGAATGGTTCTCGCGGGATTGTTTCTGGAGTACCGGCGGGATAAGAAGAGCGCGGCTGAATCAGATAGAAACGTGGATAATCTTCCGCTTGTTTCTGTAATAATTCCAATTCACAATGAGAAAGAGCGCATTGGAGGGCTGCTGGAGAGCCTTTCAGCGCAGGATTATCCTCTGATTGAAGTGGTTTTTGTGGATGATCGCTCCACAGATGGAGCAGGGGAGCTTATCCGGGAATTTGCGAACAGGTTTACGTCGGCGCGGCATACGGTGCGGCAGGTGCGGCTGGATGAAAATCCCGGACAGAATCACAAACAATACGCTCTCTCTAAAGGGATCGACGCATCAGCCGGGGAACTTTTGCTCTTTACAGATGCTGACTGCCGGTTTGGGACGCAGTGGGTGAGCGCGATGGCACGGCGGATGCTCTCCGGCGCTATGGGAGTACTTATCGGACCGGTACTGAAAGAATGGCGCGATACGACGTTTCTCACGGTGTACCAGTGCTTTGAACACGCGGTACGGTATTACTACTTGGTGGGTTCTACTGGCATCGGCGCGGCGGGCGGCGGCTTTGGAAACAACATGATTCTGCGGCGAAGCGTTCTGGATATAGTCGGCGGCTATGACGCGGTGGCGGAATCTCCGACAGAGGACGCGGCGCTGGTGAGCGCGGTGCGCCGGGCGGGTTTCACGGTACGAGCCGGTTGTCTGCCGGACATATTTGTATTTACCGCTACTGAAAGCTCATGGAAGGCGCTCGTGAATCAAACGCTGCGCTGGAACAATGGCGGTCTTTTCAGTACGGACATGCGTACGCGGTTTAACTTCGGACTTCTCATGGTGATGATTTCTATTGGGATGATCTGTATCCCGCTCGCGCCGTTTCTGCCATTTTTATGGACTTTCAGCGCAGCGGTGCTTTTCGCTATGGCGCTCAACACGGCGGCGGTACTGGCGCTCTTTTATAAGAAAGACGCTTTTGTCCGTCCCAGTATGCCGCCCATCGGTCTGGGGTATCTGCCGCACTGGTTTTTCACGCCTGCTTTTATGACAGCGCTCACCATACTGGGATTTGCCGGGATTCACCCGACATGGGGGCGGGATTAGCACTTCCGCCCTGTGATATGCTGTCGGTCTTTTGTTTTTTCCAATATCTCTTCAATACTTACGGGAAAATAGTTATTGACGTCCACCCCAACATTTATTGCCCTTTTTCCCAATAAATTAAACCTTTTTTGTTGTTCTGGGTTGTTTCCGCTGTTGTGTACATGACCATATAAATGTATCGCATCTCTGAAATATCCATCCCATTCAAATATCGGATAATGAAATAACACCATTTTCTGTTTTTGATAATTCAGAATATGATAGTCTTTTATCCATACAAAATTATTCTTTTTAAATGTTCCGTCATCTATAAATTTATCATGATTTCCTTTTATGAAATATTTTATACCGTTTAGCTGCTGTATTAAATTATTCGCAGCCTCTCCGCCACCTTTGAACATAAAATCCCCTAAAAAATATATTTCATCATCATATTTTACACAGGAATTCCAATTTTGTATTAATACAGCATTCATTTTATCTACATTAGAAAATGGTCTTCCGCACAGTTTAATAATATTTGCATGGTTAAAATGCGTGTCGGATGTAAAATATATCATAAGGTCTCCTAATAGCCCATGTTATTTCGACCGATAAGGATTATTTTGCATTTCTGGTCGAATATCCATTATTTTGATTCTATTAATTTACCAAAATATTCTTATAATGGCAACCACAATCTGGCTCAAATTCATATAACATTCTCTGGTTGTATATGACATTTTGGGGTGGGGCAAAAAATGCACCAAGTCCATAGTCCGCGGCTGCGTTTTGTGGAACCCGAACCGCTCGGTGTCCTGTCCGTAAGGACAGGCGAATTTGCCAAAAGTTAAGCGATGTACTATTTTCTTTTATACATCAATACCTAAAATCAACACAGGAATATCAATATTTGAAATCCCTCGAAAATGTAAATCCCATGCAAATTGTTCAAAATATGATACTCTGGTACTCATTTCATCTGCCAATATTTTCACCGGAACAATTTCAATTCCAGCGTCAATTATTCCAAGATTTCTAAATATAGTCATTTTCGCACATACATTATAAACCATAAATGCATATTTCCCAAATTGAACTTCAACGCCCAATTTCTTTGGATCCTTAATAAAATCCATATCTCTAAATGGCTTCATTCCAGACGTTGCCGATGGTCTATAATGTTCATTATATGTGCCATATATATAATCACAATCAACCTTTCGATGATACCATCCAAATTTATTGAAATTTTCTTTGAAAGCGTTATTCAATTCACGAGGATCAAAAAGCATTTTACCAGCCATTGTTTTTTCTTTACTTATTTTAGTTTTGTATTGTAAAGCATTTACAGAATGAATAACCTGTAGTATTTCATTAAATTCATCACGGTAATGCTCCATTACAAATTTTTTACCGTCATTGAAATCATATTCCGCAACAATGTTCATATAGTAACTCCGACTTTATTGTTTTTCCATTCCAAAGGAATTTGCGAGACTTTCTCCCTTCCTGTCGGCTCAAATATTGGCGTACCTATTTTTCGTGTCTTTAATGTACCGTTTTCCCATTCTTGTATACGGTTTTTTGTTATATCTATGTATTTCTTTTCTTTATCGATCATTATTCCTTTTCTATCATGTTTCAAGGCTGCGATTATGGAAGAACCAACACCGCCAAACGGATCAAAAACGAAATCATCTTTATTGGTTAGCGCTAATACAAAACGCTCAATTAATTCAATAGGAAAAGAACATGGATGTTCGGTTTTTTCAGGGTGATTTGATTTTACATTGGGTATATCAATAATTCCAGTATTCCATTTGTTGGTAATTAGTTCCCAAAAATCAGATGGATTTTTGCCTAAAGGATTCCCGCTCGGTTTACCGATATTATTACCTTTATAATTACGTTTACCAGGATATTTTGAAGGAATTCTAACAGGATCAAGATTGAAAGTATAATCATTACTTTTTGTGAACCAGAGTAATACTTCATATCTGCCAGAAAATCTTTTTGATGCGTGTAGTCCGTGTCCAAAATGCCAGATAATCCTATTCCTTAATTTTAATCCTAAATTTTTGAATATAGGATAAAAATAAATATCAAGTGGATATATTTCTCCTTGCTCAACATAATTTCCTACTTGCCAGACTATACTTCCATTAATATGACACATTCGATATAATTCTATAATAATTTTTTTTGCCATTCCAAATATTCCTCAAGTTTAACCTCTTTTTCATACACTTTTCCAATATTGTAAGGAGGTGAGGATACAATTAACTTGAAATAATTATCCGGCAATTTTTGCGAAACATCAAATGTATCACCGTTCAATAGTATTGCATCAGCATTTATATCAAAATGAGTTGCTACATTGTATTTTTCAGCGAATAAATCCATACTTTCCCCCTTATTTATATTATGAAGGGAAAGGAGGTTTTTGTCAATTACTGGCATCAATGGTATTGTATGTGTACTTTTTTATACAGAAATTTGAAAATGGTATATCGCTTAACTTGTTGATATACGCCATAAGATTTGGAACAATCTGGTTTTTTCCTCTCTTTGCGTGGCGAATAATTAGTACGTGTCGTTTGTCTACATCAATTGAGGTTCAACACTTCACTATGCCGCAGTCTGCACGCATAAACAGACTCGACATAGCTTTGGGGTTCACATTGCCATGAGCTCAACACAGCGGCGGTTCTGGCGCTCTTTTATAAGAAAGACGCTTTTATACGTCCCAGTATGCCGCTGTCGATCTGAGGGTACCTGCCGCACTGGCTTTTCACACCGGCTTTTATGACAGCGCTTACAATACTGGGATTTGTTGGGATTCACCCAACATGGAGACGGGATTAGCGCTTACTGTCTGTTATGCGACGTTTGCCTTTAACTAATTTCCGTCAATGAAAGTTTCATAGTATATTCCATTAATTTTACTCTGTCTGTTATTAAACAAGCATCTTTTAATGTTCTGTCTATTTCACCTGCAATAATTATCCCATTAATATTTTCTTTTGGAATATTTGGAAACTGTTTAGATAAAAGCCCTAAATACATGGAAATTTGACCAAATGTTTTATAATCTGTAGCCCCAGCCTTTAATTCAATTGCCAATAATTTATTATCACTTTTATTTTCTAATAATAAATCAATTCGTTTCCCCTTTTCTTTTTTACTAAAAAGACCGCCCCGTTTTATAAGCGGGAACGGCCTTTTTATGTGTTGTAAAAATATCGGTTATTTTTTCTTCAGGCTCAAAATAATACCCAGCGCAATGGACAGGAATGCTGCCATGATCGTCTGAAATTCAGGCGGCAGCATAAATGTGATCGTGTGAGCGGGTATCCAGAATATGGGGATCGTTCTCAGCAAAACGAAACGAACAAAGACCTGCCAGTTAACGTTGTCTATGACATCGGCCAGCTTGATACCGCCTTTTTTCTCGTAAGACAGTGCAAGATAAGTATCGGTCATCTTATGGAACCCCATCATGACCGGACCGAAAGTCGCATTCATGAATACGCTTGTGGCAAAAGCCCGTACGAAGCTTATATCGCCGCCGGGCAGAATACCTTCCGATAACAGGAAAGTAACACCGCCGCTGTACATTTTGAGAAGCAATGCCAAAACGGCGCCTATCAATCCCCATATGAGCATTCTCCATATCAGTTTCGATGGCAGAAGCCATGCTTTTTGAGATATCCTCATAGCGATCAACTCGCCTATAGTCGCAAGTAAAGCAAACTTGACAAACCCCATGATCATCGGATGTGCTCCGGAAAGTGTGCCGAATACTTCACGGCTCTGGGGCACGATCAGGATGACGGCAAAGGCCAATATAATGAGCGCTGATACTATACCTATTCCGACATTGCTCTTAAGTTTATTTTCTTCTGTCTGCATAAAACTATTCCTTTATCATAATAACTTCATATTTAATAACTATGGCTGTTACATCTAGCAC
>QMCE01001452.1_pt1 | contig 22394 bp, 31 predicted proteins | sample 1821851 | NCBI WGS metagenome assembly QMCE01 (sample SAMN09453174, study PRJNA476694) | Termite gut metagenome, whole genome shotgun sequencing project. | isolation source: worker | host: Odontotermes sp. | place: South Africa:Pretoria | collected 2016-01-28 | reverse complement strand
TAGAAAACAACATCGCCTGCATTGATTACGCAAAATGCACATCATGCAGAACTTGTGTCGATAAATGTCCAACAAAGGCAATAATGGTTAGGTGACGAAGAAAGCTGTCACAGCCTTTACAGTGTCCGAAGAAGTTTCTAACTTTTCGGACACCACCTTGTCTTTTTGTAAGGAAATATTATATCTCGGAAACTTTTGAACCTTTGGTTCGCAGTTTCCGAGAAAGTCTGTTTATTTGCCGTAAACAAGTTCGAGCATTTTTTCGCCGTATCTCTCGCCTATGGTTTTATATCCTTGGTAGCTGAAATGCAGACCATCGCCTCCGCTTGGACAGCCGTTTGACGGGATAATATGTGCGATTGGAGTTGATGTACCGGGCAAAGTTAAGCCGCTAAAAGCAGACGGCAAAGTATTGATGACTTGACCATGACTGCCATAACCCTGTCCCGCTAATATAGGTATAGAGTTGGGTTCAAGTCCCAAATCTTTCAGCATATTGTCGTAAATGCCTTTTACCTTGGCATTCCAAGTGCCTCTTACCGCACCGGACTCGCCTTGGTGCATTATAATCCCCTTGATTACACCTTTTTTCTGCGCTTCTCTTGCAAGCTGTAAAAGGTGATTATAGGGGTTGTTGCCATATAAAGCGGCAGTGTTTTGCATCCAGCTAGGCTGCGTTTTAAAATAATTATTTGCGCCTTCCCCTTTTTCAAAACCTTCTATTGCGGCTCCGCCTACTGCGACAACAATAACCCCCACTTTTATATTATCGCCGGTTCCGGCAACTATTGTCCTTCCAAAGTAATCGGCGGGACATAAGCCGCTGTTGTTTTTCACAAGCGGCGGGACTGCTGTATACCATTGTCCTTTTGTCCGTGATTCAGTACCGACTGCCAATTTGTAAGAACCGCCAACCGCCGCCATTACCTGAAAACGAGGGTCTACATTCTGTTTATATTCTACAGGTATTACATCATTGTAAACGACGGTGCTGCCTGTCCAATTTTGTCCTTCCATGTTTGATTGACCAAACGCAAGATAGACATGGAAATTGTCATCTTCCGGTACCGGCGGAACATAATAAACTTCAATGTTTTTAATAGTAAATTCTCCTTTTTTAGAAACAGTTATATTTATTGTCGCTTCATTTTCGGAATCATCTAAAACAGTTATTACAGCAGAACCTTCTGAAACAGAGGTAATTTTTATTTTACCACCCACTATTTCAACTGTGGCAACACCTGTATTGCTTGATTCAGCAGATGTCCCTATTAAACCTAGTGTCGCTTCATCGTTTACGGTTGAGTCATTTGTAGACGGCTCAAACTTTTCACCCTTATTCGGGTCTGTCGCGCATGTAATAAATACTGACGCTAATAATAACGCCAAAATTACATTTCTTAACTTCATAAAAACTCCTTCAATTAAAATATTGTAGGGATTATAGCATAGTTTTCATTTATTATATACGGAAAATTTGTGTTTTTTAACTGCATAAAAAATACGCAACAACCATCAACATTGAGGGGTCTCGTTTCAAATCCGAAGAAAGCCTAACTTAATTTTAAGATTTAACTCCACATTAAATTAGGAATAACAAACTAAATAATTGTCGGGCAACCCGGATTTGAACCGGGGACCTCTTGGTCCCGAACCACAAAACACAATAAATCATCATAAAGTATAAGAAATTGTTAAAGACATATTATAGAAGAATTGAAGCATAGTCAAGTATTAACAAGCAAGGCGGTTGACCTCTCCGGTTGACCTCTAAAAAATTATATTCCTAACAAGGCAGCTTTTTTCTTATCAAAGTCTTCTTGCGTTATCAGTCCTTCGTCTAACAGTGATTTAAATTTTCTTAATTCAACTGCAATATCTGTTTCTTTTTCAATGGGCGGTTGTATGTTTGAAACTTCTAAATTATTAGATTTTTCATTCTTAATAGCGGTTAATATGCTTTCATAATTTGATACAGTTTTATAAATATATTGACTGGTTCCTTCACTAATGATTAAATCTTTTGTTAATCCGCCGGAAATAGAATAAGAGCTGATTTTATTAATGGGAATTGATTTACTTTCAGATTTTAATATTCCCATTAGTTTGAATGAATAAAAGTTTTTATTTGTAACAATAATAGCCCCAGCCCCATCGCTGTCTATGCAATTGCTCACGCCTTTTATTGTTTCATCTTCTGCGATCATTGTTGAAATACCTGTAAAAGCCAGCTTGTTTATAAAATTAGGTTTACAACCAAGCGATTTAATAGTTTTTTCAAAATCAACATAATTCATAATGTAAACTCCTATTGATTAAATGACATCGGATAAAAACCTTTCGCAAAACTTTTAACGTTTCCTCAACTTCTCTTTCTATTGTTTTATCAATAGATCGGAACCCTGAACTTAATATACTATCTGATTGTCATTCATAACGTGATTTTATTTTATTTTTTTACAACCCACAAGCCCAATTAATAAAAAGTGTAATGTATATAATGCGGTATCTTTTAAAAAAATAAAAATGGCTTTACATTAAGATTGATCGATAAAAGCCCCTAATCGGGGCTTTTTGTTGCAGTATAATTAATCTTGTTTTGGCGTTTTTGCTTTTTTAGATTCACTTTTTGCTAGTAGATCGCGCCCCATGTTTAAGAAAAAATCCTGCATATCACCGCCGAGGCGGTCAAAGATGTTTAAAAGTTCTTTTTCTTCCGGTGTTTCCGCTAAATCTTTTTCTACAAACATTCCTCCTGTTCCTGTACAGAGCCAATTTTCATTAACACCGTAAGCCTTGCATATTAATACAATATGCCTCTTTTTTAGATTTATTGATCCACTTTCTAATTTTGACACATACGAACGATCTAAATCTAAGCCTTTTGCAAAATCTTCTTGATTTAAGCCTTTTGCTTCTCTTATTTCTCTAACCCGTTTTGCTAGTTCTTCCATATATCTATTATTGGTGGTTATTGTGAAAAAGTCAATCATTTTTTGTGAATAATTCACAAAAAAGACTTGACAATTTTTTAATCGGTGCTACAATATTTTATTATGTGAATATTTCACACAATAATGTGATTATTTCATCGGAGGTTATAACATGGAAAAGGAAAAAGAACTTTTAGACCTGTTCCGCAAAATGGACGGGGAAACAAAGGATTTGTTTTTATCACACGGACGAGTTGCTCTTGTTTCCGCCGAAAGCGCGAGAAGGTCAATTTTAGGCGATAATCCGCAATATGCCGAGCGCAATTCCGCGCCGGTTGGAACCGATCAAGCAATGGCGGTGTAATTCGTTTTGTTCCCCTGCTTGATTTTGCAGGGGCGTTTCTCTGTAACAAAGAAAGAGGTTAAAAAATGGAACCGATTTTTAGCAATGAATCCAATGCCAAAGCTATGGCATTTTTTTGTAGACGAGTAACTTTTGACGATGCGTATAAACGCGCCCACGGCGATACTTTTGAAGAGCGTAACAGAATGGCTTATGAAATCTTGCGCGCGTTTGGCGAACTTGAAAACTACCTTAATAAATTGGGAGTTTTGCCAAGATGATACAACTACACTCCGGCGTTCCAGCTCCTATCTTTATTGCCGGCATAAAATACCCTTCCATTTTTGCCGCTTCCATTGAAATCGGCGTTTCGTTCGTTGCAATGCACAAGGCAATTAAAAAATCCCATTATGAACCATGCCGGATTAAAAAAAATATCGTCGTTTTAGAATCGTGGGTTCTAAGCCGCCTGCAGGAGAACGCAGTATGAACAAAGAAACCGAACTGATTTTTCAAGGCTTTCAAATTGAATTATCAAAAATCACTCTTGCAATTACTGAACTAAAAAATACAACGCTTCAACAATCAAAATATGAAAAAATCCCCGCATGGGTGAATCTTGATATGGCCGCGGAATTAAAGGGCGGCTGCTGCCCGCAATGGATGAAAAATACTTTATGTCTCCAGCCCTGTTGCGGCACAAATTATAAATTGATAGGCGGCCGCAAGTGTTGGTCGGCAGAAAATATTATTGAATGGCTTGAAATATCGGACAGCGACTTAAAAGCATACGCCGCAAAATGGGGCGTTTCGCTGCCTGAAAAATATAAAAGAAGGGGCGCATAGAATGAACCACTTTATAGGAATCGGGCGCGTTACAGGCAATGCGGAATTAAAATATACGGCAAGCGGAACGCCTTGCGTAACATTTTCTATCTGCATTAATAAAAAATGGAAAGATAAAAACGGCGAACGGCAAGAAAAGCCCAATTTTTTTAATTGTGTACTTTGGGGAAAATACGGCGAGTCGATGTGCAAACTTTTAACAAAAGGAAAACAGATCGGCATTGATGCGGAACTGGAACAAAACACATGGACGGATAGCAACGGAAATAATCATTCATCGGTTCAGCTAAACGTCAACGAAATTGAATTGCTTGCTTCTCCCCGCAGCGAAAAAGGCACGGAAGCGGATCCGCCCGCGCAATCTAAAAAAACAGAACCCGGAGAAGATGATATTCCATTTTAATACTGTTTATTTTTAAGGAGCCAAAATGAAAAATATATTTTTTGTAAAGTACGAAACAAAAACAGGCGGCGCAACATGATAACAACAGAGCAATTTTCAACGCTTGAATCCTTATATGATTTTTATAACAAAGAATTATTTGACGGCAAATTAAACGATTGCTTAATAAACATGAGCCACGATAAAAAAGCTCATGGCGTTTTCCGGCCGGAAAGATGGAAAAATAACGATGAAAAAAAAGACATTCATGAAATAAGCCTCAATCCAGAAAGTTTAGATCGTGATGACAAAGAATGGCACGCGACATTTGTACATGAAATGTGCCATTTATGGCAAGCCGATTTTGGTAAACCTTCCCGCGGGAATTATCACAATAAAGAGTGGGCGAACAAAATGGAGGCGGTCGGACTTATCCCTTCTAATACTGGAATGCCCGGCGGAAAAAAGACAGAGCAGGCGATGACACATTACATCGACCCTAACGGAAAATTTATAAAAGTATACAACACATTAAAAGATAAAAATATTTACAAGCCAGCCTCTAATTGGGGGGGGGCGATAAAAAAGCCCTCGGCGGATCGTTCTAAAACAAAATATGTTTGTCCCTCATGCGATGCAACCGTTTGGGGAAAACCCGACTTGTCTATTCAGTGTGTAGTCTGTGAAAAATTATTCATACAAGAAATTAAGGAGCCAAAATGAGAGAAATTGAGTTTAGAGGTAAAACACTTGGAAACCGTGTTGATAAAAGCTATTGGGTATATGGCGGTATTGCTTATGCAGGTGGTGAGGCATACATAATAAAGTGGAATGAAAATGACGGCGAAACGAATGATGAAGTGTATGAAACAACAGTTGGTCAATACACCGGATTAAAAGACAAAAATGGTGTGAAGATTTTTGAAGGTGATATTATCAGTCTTATTACAGTCGATGGCGAAAGGATAGTTATTACTTGTGAATTTGGAAATGCGTGTAGAAAAATATTTGACTATGAAGTCGAAATAACTGGGTTCTATTTTATCCGATCAGATAATGGGCGCAAGTGTTATCCGCTAACACATAATTATCTTGGAAAACATGATACAGAAATATGGGAAGTCATCGGAAATATTCACGATAACCCGGAACTCTTATGCGTAAAAAAAGACAAGGAGCTAAAATGAGAAGTAAAGTTATAACGAATTCATCATGGAAAGGCGGAACAGGAAAAACAACGCTTGCTGCTTTTGAAGCGGCAACATTGGCGGCTAAAGGGTTAAAAGTTCTGATAATCGACTTAGACCCTAACTGTGCAATCAGCCAAATTTTCAATTTAACATTTCAAGATTTATCAACGCTTGAATTTCTAACCGGAAACTGGGAAAACTGGAAAGGTGTTTATCCGGCGGCAAAAAATGTTGATATTATTCCCGGCAATCTAAACAATGGACTTTTAAATAATATTATGGATTTGAGCCTTAAAAATGCCTTAAAACGTTCAGGCTTGAATGAACAATATGATTTTATCATTGTTGACCCGCCCGGATATTGGGGCGTTCACACAAGAAACGCCGTTTTTGCCGCTGACATTTTAATCATTCCCGGCACTTGTTCTAAAATCGATTTTGAAGCGTCAAAACTTTTCTTCAAAACATTGCAACAATGCGGAACGGAAGCCGATACCTTCGTTTGCGTTAATTCATACAATGAAAAAACAAACCTTCCCGGCATTTATGAAGCGTATCAAGAAGAATTTCAAGCGTTCCTTTTTGAAAAACCAATCCCATATATAAAATCGTTGAAACGTTTGACTGCTGATATACAAAATTACGTTATCCAAACAAACATAAAAAACCGCCTTAATTTTTTTATTGAGGCAATTCTTAAATCGAGGGAAGAAAATGCCTAAAATGGAAGCTGCGAGCATTACGCAAAAAATCAGTCTTTCACAAATTATTGATACCGGCAATATTCGGGAATTGAAAAAATATCAACCGAATACGCAAGGAGAATATCCAGCGGAAATTATAGAACTTGCGCAATCTATAAAACAGATAGGACAAATTCAGCCAGTTGTTGTGAAACCGGCGGGAGAAGAAAACGGCGCAAAACAATATGAATTAGTTGCCGGATTCCGGCGGCGAGCCGCGTTTCAATATCTTTGTTCTATCGGTGAAGATTTTCAGCAGATAGAGGCAAACATAAAAACCGGCGATAAATTGATTATTCAATTAGTTGAAAATATTCAACGCGAGGATTTAACCGCACCGGAAAGAGAAAAGGCAATTTATGAACTTGCGGAAAGCGGGTTAAAACAAAATGAAATAGCGGCGGCACTTTCAAAGTCAAAAAGTTTTGTTTCAATCAATATTTCCGCATGGAAAATGAGACAGACAGCGGCAAAAAACAACATTGATTTATCCGGAGTTGAAACTTCTACTTTATCGGAATTATTAAGCGTGCGCGATAATAAATTGGTTTACGTTTTGCGTGAATTGTCTCGCCGAGGCGGAACCCGCTCCGTAGCAAATTTTCTTGCCGAGTCTTACAAAAAAGGCGAAAAACCGACCGCCACTCCGCCAATTGAAACGCCAGCAGTTTTTACACCGCCGGTTAGTTCCGCAACAAGCGAGCCGGATAACAGTAATGATGAACTTGATCCTAATTTAACAATGTCGGATGAGGAATATTCGCCGATTGAATCAACGCCACCGCACAGACCGCCGCTTGTATCCAAGCCGGAACAAATAGAAGCCGATCACCGAATAATTGATGTAAATGTCATTCTTTCCGTGATTTTGGATTTTATAAAATCAGCAGACGGGGAACGGCAAGAAGCGGCGCGGGATATTTTAGCTCTTATTCACAAGGAATTAGATAAATAACAATGCCAAAAGAAAAAAAGCCCGGCTGGGTATATATGTTAAGCGATGTTGTAAAAAAGGAATATGCGCTCCATATAGAAACCGGTTGGGTTTACTTTGAAGATGGCGTTAGATATTCACCGGAAGAAATAAAGATAATGAGCAAAGACGGCGGAACGCTATCCGCCGCAATCCATAATGTCAAACTGCATTTTGGCGGGGAGGTTGTTAGAAATGAACGCGGAACAAACACAGATTATCAAAGAAAATCAGTTGAAAGCAGCGGCGCAAAAAATACCGTTGACGATTCAAATACCGGCGGAAAAATACCGGAAACTACAAGAACTAGCGAGATTGAACAAGACGGAGATTTTGACATTTATTGATGGTACTTTTGATTTTCAAAATAATACTGATTGTTCTATGTGTCCGGCAGATTTTTGTTGTTTATGTATTGGATGTAAAAAAATAAAAGAAGGTTGTTATGCGAGTTTTTTAAAATGGCTTTTTGAGGCAGCACAATGAATAATCAAGAAGCAAAAAAGAAACGGAAGGAATACCGCAAAGTCGCTTATAAATTAGCAAAAGGAAAAGCGGGCAATCAAATATTTCAGCTTGCGCGGAAACGTGATATTTTGGGGATTATTTTAATTCTTGAAAATCTTCTCTTAGTGATTTTGTTCTTAATTTTTATACTCCTCTGATATAACAACAGAGGGGGGGGGTATTTTCTTTTGAATTTTTCAAAGTATAAGTCGTACTTAAAACAATATTTGCAACGCAAGAATTATGATACAAGCCAAGAATTCATCCGCTGTTTATGGCATGAAGAAAAAACTCCCTCATGCAAATTGTACGATGATAAATTATTTTGCTATGGCTGTAATGCTGATCACGATATTTATGATTGTGTCGAAGTTTTAGAAGGGATAACGGATAAAAAAGAACAATTTCTTTTTTTAGAAAATCTCTTTGACGGCGGAGCTTCAACTTCCTATCTCCCGCCCGTATCAAACAAAGAAACCTTTATTGCGGATCCAAACGCACAAAAAAAACTAGAATCATATCTCATAAATAATTCTACCGCTGAAAAGAAAATCATAGAGTTTTTAACCTTGCGGGCGGTTTCTTCTACGTTTGGAACCGTTCCGGCTTATCCTTCCGATTTGATACCGCTTATGGTAAAGAATTTTTTCTACTGGCCCGGACTGGGGCGCGTCATACAAGATTTAGGTGCGGAAACCTTACGCGCCGCCGGCATTCCCCTAAAAAATCCTAATACGGGAATTGCGTGGTGGGATCATACCGGCGTTTTATTAAAACTCGGTAAAGGTTATAAACTTCATTATTATGTTGATGGCGACTGTAAAAAGTTTGGTTCAAAAGGCTCATCAACGTTTCCTATGCCGGGAGAAATTGATAAATCAAAACCGGTTGTTATTGTAGAAGGCGAAATGGATGCGGTTTCAACAACCGCAATCGGAATTGAAAATTGTTTTGCTGCAGGCGGAACAAACGGCGTTACAAGTCCTAAAATAAAAGCGTTTCTGTTAGAAGTGCCGGAAATTGTTTTATGTTTTGATGCCGATGAAGCCGGAAGAAAAGCAAGCGGCTTAATTCCCATTGATACCGTTTCGGATAAAAGAAAAACGAATGTCCCTGATATTTTCCGCGTCGCCGGTTTTCAAGGAAAAATAAAAATTGCCGAATTGTCAAAAACAGAAAATGAAAAAGATGCAGACGCGCTGATTATAGCGGGTAAGCAGCAAATAGTTATACGGGCGATTCAAGAAGCGCGGGAATATGTTCCGCCGGAAAAGAAAGCCGATGAAAAGACCGACATAAAATGGGACTATCTCACAGAAAAGCGTGTTCAAAATATCTTGAAAAAAATTACAAAAGAGGCGATTGAAGAAAAAGAACCCGATGATGTTCAATTGTTTATTTCCGCAATATTAAAATGTTGCAGGAAGCAAAAAAATATAGAAAACGATTTGTTAGAATGGGGCGCAACCAAAGAACAAATAAAAGAAAAAAATGATGTAACGCCCTATGTTCTCATCGAGTTTGCGTGGAAGTACGGACTTTCAAAATATTTACAACGCATCATAAAAATTGAATTAACTCCCGCCAGTGAATTATTAAAACGCATCAATCGTCATAAACCAATTGTTGATATAGATTACGAAGAAATTAAGACGAATAAAAATGTTGCTCAATTTTTAGAAACATACGGAGTACGTGCTGCCGCGCTTATGGTTTCGGATATTTTAGATGGGCGGATTATCTTTGTAAAATCTGAAAAAGAATATTATTTTTTCAACGGGCATACATGGAAACCGGAGCCGGATATGACCGGCGTAATTTACAATATTATTATCGCGGTTATGCTTTACTTCTATGAAAAAATCGATTTAAAAGAATTGGGATTTAAAAAATCAGACATTGACGAAATTATTCAAAAAATGGAAGGCCGCCGATTCCGCGTAGAAATCATGCAGGAATTTTCACAATTAGAACAATATGATGTATTTAAAAAATCGGTATTGTTTGACGGACACGCCGTGCGGGAAACTTTAACGCTCATTGATGGCGTTATGGATTTTTCCGGCAAAGAAATTGTATACAGAAAATCGGCGAGGGAAGAATACCGGCGCGAGGTATTGCCTTACACCATCGAACAAATGAAAAAAGCATCATCGCCGAATCGTTTTAAAAAGTTCATGGCGGGAAATTTCAAAAATGAAAAAACGCTTGAAACCCTATTCTATTATTTATCTTTGATTCCTTCCCGGAATACAAAATATAAATACGGCGGCGTTTTTATCGGAGAAACAAACACGGGAAAAACTGCCACGATGGATTTAATTAGCGCGGTATATCCCGGAATGCTTAAACCTATTCCCGCCGAGATTCTTGTTTCAAAAGGATTGCGGCAAGTTTCCGGTAACGAAGCAACGCCGCATATCGCAGGTGTAGAAGGCAAGGGCTGCGGTATCGCAAGCGAAACCGGACGCAATTTATATTTGAATAATGCGCTATGGAAACTATTAACCGGAGGGGATCCGCTAACCGCCCGCGATTTGTATCAATCACCTCATGAATTTATTCCAACAGCACAAATATTAATACTTACGAATTACTTACCGTTATTTGATAGCCATGACAACGCGACAATTCAGCGTATGATTATCGTTCCATTTTTAATTGAACATAAACGCGGCGATAAGGCACTTATTCAAATTGATGATTTTAAAGAGCAAATAAAATCAGAATATCCCGGCATTGTAAAAATGTTTGCGGATTATTATATAAAACTAAAACACGAACACAACGGCGCGATTCCGCTTTCCGATGAATGTAAACGGTATAAACAATTATACATCGAAGAATTAGATACCGACCTTGACCGCTTCGTAAAAGATAACATCGATTTTATCATGGAGGATAACGCTTTTGAAGAAACGCAAACCGTGTACGAACGCTACTTAAAATATTATAAGTTCACCGCCGAGGATGCTGGAAAAGAAGCATTAACACGGCAAAAATTCACCCGCTACTTAAAGCGAGATTACAAGCAGATTGTACAAAAGCAAAAGAAAATTAACGGAAAACCGGAATTATGCTTTTTTAATATCCGGCTAAAGAAAGATACAGGGCAAACACATGAGCCTCGCGCGGAAGAAACACCAGAAAAAAAACCAACACAATACGCACCGCCGCCCGATGAAAACCCGTTTGAATAAAAAGGAGATATAGAAAAATGAATTTATTATTCAACAAGCAATTTATTAATGAATCTATGACCGATTTTGTCTCTGGAAAAATCCATACTATCCGCGCAAATTATAATTATTGGAAAAAGTGGGACGGAAAAGAAATCAGCATCCGAGTTTGGAAAGATAAACCCTACAGGTCAAAACAAATTGAAGTTTGCAAAAAAGTAATTCATGTGCAACGTGTTTGTTTTCATCGTTCAAAAAAAGAAGGTGATTGGTTTGAGTTTTACATAGAAAACAAGGGAATTTCGTCAACTATATGCGTTTTTTTAGATAATACTATTCTTTCGCAAAATGATGGATTTGAATACTTGTTTCCAGAAAATCACGGTTACAGAAATTACAACGCTTTGAACGCTTTTTATAATTGGTTTAATAATTATCAAACAGGAGAAATGGCAATTCTTCACTTTACGGATTTTAGATATTAGGAGGCAGCATGTCATTGAACAAAGCAAAGGGCAATATGTTTGATTTTATTACTCACACATGGAACCCAATAGCCGGAATTTGTCCGTATGATTGCGCCTACTGTTACATGAAGAAATTAAGAAAACAATATCCGCAATTGAACGCTCCATTGCATTACAACAAAGATTATTTGCAAGATAATTTAGGGCAAGGCAATTTTATTTTTATTGGTTCATCAACTGATATTTTTTCTCATGATGTAAAAAACGATTGGCTTTTAGATGTTTTTTGCAAAGCTAACTGGTATGATAATCAATATTTATTACAAACAAAAAACCCTTTAGGGTATCACGCTTATTTTGATGATATAGACAGCCGCCGTTTTATTTTAAGTACAACAATAGAATCAAACAATTTTTTTTATAAATTCATGGGCAATACGGAATATCCTTCAAGCCGCGCACTTGCAATGAAAAACATTTTTCCTGAATATCGGCGCATGGTAACGGTAGAGCCGATTATGGATTTTGATTTAACCTCTTTCATAAAAATGCTTTTATCATTCGGCCCGGAACAAATAAACATTGGGGCTGATACAGGTAATAACAATTTGCCGGAACCTTCCGCAAAGAAAATAATGCGGCTAATTAAAACGCTTAAAAAAGAAACAAAGGTTGTTATAAAGCCTAATCTTAAAAGAATAATCGGAATAGATGTAGAGGTAATAAATGAAGAATATTTATTACCTTGATTTATTTTCCGGTATCGGCGGATTTGCTCTTGGCATACAACGAGCCGGAATCCAATTTAAAAAACATTATTTTTCAGATATTGAAGAATATGCCGTTTCTGTTTATCAAAAGCGTTTTCCACAAGCCAACCCGTTAGGCGACATAAGGAGTATAGATTATGAAAAACTGCCAAAAGGAAGATGGATCGTTACCGGCGGATTCCCCTGCCAGCCGCACAGTATCGCCGGAAAGAAAAAAGGGGCTAGAGACGAGCGCGATTTATGGCCTGAATGTGCAAGAATGCTTAGGGAGCTACGACCCGAAATTGCGCTTTTTGAGAACGTCCCAGGCCTCTTTGTTTCCAACGGCGGACGATTCTTCAATAGAATATTGTCGGACATTTCCGCCTGCGGGTATGATGCGGAATGGCAAATTGTATCAGCTTCGGATGTCGGCGCAAAGCATCTTAGAAAAAGGGTTTGGATTATCTGTTATTCAAGTAATTGGGGGGGGTATTGGCGTACTCCTGATGCAAATATGGAGCGCGGGAAGCGGAGCTATCGGAATATAAGAATGAGAATCGATGAAGGAAAGCCGCTAAATTTAAATGATCAGCTTAACGCAATTGAAGGAAAGCCGCTAAATTTAAATGATCAGCTTAACGCAATTGAAAAAGGCTTGCTATCAGCTCCAGCGATTGGAACTCCTACGGCAAGCATGAAAAAAAGAAGCAAAAAATTTCTTTCTAAAACTTTAAACCCGAATGAATATGCGTCATTGTTTCCAACACCGCAAAACAGAGATTTTAGAAGCTCCAACACCGCAAAACAGAGATTTTAGAAGCGGACAAGCAGAAAGAATAAACAGAGACGAAAAACAAAACAACTTAAATGATTTTGTTAAATATTTCCCTACTCCTACCTCATCAGATGCCACTACAGGAGCAATCATCGGAAAAGACGTACATGACGGAAAACAACATTCCTAGAAAAGTAAACAAAACCGGAAACGATGGAAGTATAGGTTTAGGGCGATTTGTGAAGTTCTTTCCGACTCCAACCGTACAAGATTATAAACATAGAGACCCAAATAGCGATCAGCAAGGACTGGCAGATATTGTGCGGTTATGGCCAACACCGCGGACAAATAGCGGCACAGGCAAGTCTTTTCACGGCAATGGCGGTCTTGATATACAGACGGCAGTAAAATTACAGGCTGCACATTGTGTTGACGGTCAACTCAACGCTGATTGGGTAGAGGCTTTGATGGGCTATCCGATTGGTTGGACTGATATTTCAACTAATTTAATTAGCAAAATCAACTATCCAACAGTTTGGTTAAATAATACATGGGAAAATGGAATCTCTAGAATAATTAACGGACAAAAAAACAGAGTCAAACGGCTGAAATGCTTAGGTAATGCGATTGTCCCGCAAATTGCTGAATTGATTTTCAAATTACCAATATTTGATGAATGGAGAAATTAAAAATATGTATATTGAAACGCCGATTGAAGATTTGCCGCCTATATCTGATAAATTAGAAATTCCTGAATATGCAAAACCGTTTTGTGATAATTGGGGAAATATTTGAAGAATCTCATGGGGCGGATTTTGTTAATGTACATATTTTTCAACTTGAATCGGGGTTTTATTTTGGGTATCAGCTTAAAATAAAAACTTTGATTTTACAAAAGAACGCAAATATAAAAGATGTGCCGGCGGAAACGGAACAAGCGGCGCGGTCTGCGGTGCGAAAAGAATTATTTTCGATAATTTCAAAACAATCAAAAAAGCTGTTGGAAACATTTCTTTCTTTTGACCGGATATGTTATAATCAACCAGAATTATTTTAGGAGGCTTATATGGCGAGTACTGCGGTTAGGCTTGTTATTGATGATCCAGAAAATTTTCATCTATTAACAACAGATATGAAAGAACAAATAATTAAAGGCGGTATTGCGACCGTAAACGTACAGGCGGCATTGACTCGGAAAAATGCAATAAAAAATGTTCAGTCTGATTTTACGTTAAGAAATAATTTTACAACTTCACAAATACGTTTTGAACAAATGGAAAAAGTACGTTTAATTTCATTATCAAAAATTGAATCGCGCGTAGGTATAACCGAAAAAGCGGAATACATGGCGCGTCAAGAATTAGGCGGTGTTCATAAGGCAAGCGGGAAGCGGCTGGCTATTCCTACAAATAAAGCAAGGGGCGGAAACAAAGGATCGCCGGTATTAAAAAGCAATTATCTTTCAAAGGCAAAAAAAGTGAAGCCTAATGCCTATAAAGGTGAAAATAAAAGTAGCACGGATGGGCGTAAATGGAAAATGGTTGCAAGGGCTTACATAGCTGAAAAACACAACCTTTTAATGCCATATAAAGGCGGCTTATATAGAATTTCAAACTTCACAAAAAGAGGTAATGATAAAGTATCTTTCAAAATGGATTTGATTTACGACATGAAGCACGAAGAAACAACAACAACCGCATCGCCGTGGCTGTTACCTGCAGCCGAACAACCGGCAAAAGATTGTGAAAATATTTTTATCTCGCAAATGAAAAAGCTAGGTATGTAATATTTTTCTTTCATCATTTTTTCTAAAAATCGTTTCATTTAGTATTGATTCCGTGGTTTTGTACCCGGAACAATGTTTCATATATCCTAAAAAACTTTTGATACTTTGCGCCGCATGGTCTAATATAGACGAGTTTTCCCTGTATTCCTTTGTAAGCATCTTAAATCGCTTCTTTGCCCGTTTTACGGTAGTTTTTCGGGGTTTTGTATGGGTCGGCCAGATTCTGTATCCGCAAAAATCTATCCCGTGTTTTCCGGGGAAAATGGCAGTTTTGGGGTTTAGTGATAATTTGAGATTATCCCGGACATAATTTTCAATCTTGCATAAGATTTCAAACAGAAAGGCTTTGTCATTGTGGAGAATAACAAAATCGTCCATGTAACGGACATAGTATTTTATCCGGCATTGCTCTTTTATGAAATGATCCAGCGGGTCAAGGTACACATTGGCGAATAGCTGGCTGGTTAATGCACCGATAGGGATGCCCTTTCCATCCTGTTCCGGGGATTCGTGGGACTGAATGATTTTATCAATAACTTGTAACAGCTTTTTATCCGCAATGGTACGGGCTATAGTTTTTCTTAATATGGTATGGTCTACGCTGGGAAAGTATCTTGCGACATCGCATTTCAAAATATAATAACCGCCCCATTTTCGGCGTGCTGACCGGGCGTATTCTTTCGCTTTCATTGCGACTGCATGGGTTCCCCTGCCGGTAATGCAGGCGTATGTATCTGTGATAAATCTGTTTTCAAAAAGCGTCCCTATTACCTGTACCAGTGCATGATGTACTATTCTGTCCCTGAATGCCGGAGCGGATATAATGCGTTTTTTGGGTTCGTATACGGTGAATTGCCGGTACGGTCGGGGTTCGTACATTTTCCATATCAGCTCATTTATCAGCGTAATAATTTCGACTTCAAAATCCTTTGAAAATTGAAGTGCTTCCCATCGATACCGCTTTCCTTTTTTCGCTTGCAAAAAAGCATGATAGATATTCTCAAAATCAATAAATCTATCCCATAAGTTGTTGAAACTGGTTGCCATTGTTGTATCACCTGTGAAAAAATCGAAACAGACGGCTTTCTACATCTTGCATACTTGCCGCCTGTTTCTGTTTATATTTTCCATGTCTTGAAACATAGAAGGGGAATGACTCCTTTTCTCCGTGCGATTACGGTTCCCGTAAGAATCCGTCTTTTGGCGTTGGAGGAGAGCGGGACGCAGACCGATGTTGTTGTTAGAGTTCGACCGCCGATTATTCAAGTTCAGCGCAGCCAGACCAGCGTTAGCACCATTACTCCAGTTCCCGCCGCATAGCGGCAGCCCGCATTTTAACAGCCATACCCCTATTAGCTATTAATTACCGGATGCCCATTTAAGCCATCCGCCTATCATTCTGCCGACTTCGGCAGATTTTTGACAAAAGTTCCCGAATCTTTCGGTACTGATAAATTGCAGCTCCAGTCCCATTTCAACGAGGAAATCGAGGCCGGAGCGTAATTCGTCCGCTTGTTCAATAAGACGGCGTTTTGCCGCCTTATTGCTTATCTTGCTTGCAAGTTTTAACTTTGTCCCTATTTCCCATAACGCCTGCCGTGTTTCGGCAGCGATTGTGTACTTTTCGCTTTTCGGATACTGCCTCAAAACGACATAGGTGTACTTCGCTAAATCCTTATACTTTTCAAGTATCTTCATCGAGTGATCAAACATCAGGACTCCAAGGGACAAGGGCCAGGGTTACAAAATAAAAGCGGGACGCAGACCGATGTTGCTGTCAGAGTACGACCGCCGATGAGTCAAGTACAGCGCAGCCAGACCAGCGTTAGCACCATTACCCCAGCTCCCGCCGCATCGCGGCATGATTTCACCATAATTCCGACTCCAGAAAGCCCCCTTTGCCGGGAATAAGATTTCCCCTGTAGAGGTCAGCCGAGGAGCTATCAGTAATTGTGCCGCCTGCTGGCGTTTCTCCAACGGCAGGGCGTTAAATCCAGCCGAAAGGGCAGAATTGCGCCATCCGGCTTCACCGGGGTTATGGGCATAGTCGAAGTATTCTTTATCTCCGCCGCCTGCCGGTGTCGGGGTTTCTGAATATTTTGTTACACGGTCGCTGATAATAATGTCCCCTGAATCCGCTGCGTCCTTGCGGTCGCCGGGGCCTGCGGAAGCATCAAGGTAAATTGAGCTTGCCGGCCAGTTTGCTTCGGGCAGGGTAAAATTGTTATCAACGGGGAAAATCAAGCGGCCGTCAACCATTTTGAAGCCGTCCTGCCATTCCCAGACGTTCCCTACGAGGTCGGCGATACCGCCGAGGGTTCCGTCATGCCGCCAGCTTGCCGGGCCGGAGCCGCCGAGGGTTTTCAGGGCGTTATCCGGTGCAGGGGTTCCGGTTTCCCATCCGGCTTCATTGCTTTTTCCGCTGACCGTATTGCCTCTGGGTTGAAATTCATTTTTCAAACACCATAAAACAACGGCCGACCGTTCCCACATCGTCATCATGTGGAAGCCGGGGCCGTTTGCCTGACAGGCCGCTTTCGCCGCATCGTAGGTAATACTTACCTTTGGAGATTGTCCGGGAATCGACAAGGCGCAGCCCTTTTCCAAAATTGCTTGATAGGTTCCTATCAAGATTTCGTCCTTGACAACGCCGTTCGCGATAAAAGCCGGGTGCGGGCCGGAACCGAGGGACGGGTGAATGTCTTCGAGATTGAAACGGGGAATCCGGGTAAAAAAACAGGGATCGCCGTTTGCGTTAAATTTTACAACCTGCTTTCCGCCGGAAGCGGCAGCAGTGGCAATGAGCAGAGCATCTTTATTCAGCATCTGTATCCTCCATCATGGGGTTTGATTCGGTTTCGGCGTTGCCAACGGCAGGCCATAATCGCAATACAACAGTTTCGGTATCAAGAGGAATCGGAATCGACTTTGTAGTTTCCTGATCTTCATCCTCTGTTCCTGTGCCGCTTCTATTGTCCTTTTCGATAATCGTTTCATACTTGCGGGGCGGGATAATAACTTCGGAAACATATACACAAGAGGGCATAAGGTCTCTGTGAACTTTCCCAAAGCAGCTTCCAATAGGGATAATAACTTGCTGTTCTCCCTCTTCGGCGGCAAGGTCAAGCGTAATATCTCCGATTGTCAGCGTGTTGCCGTCAATCGAATAATCGCTAAAACATTCCCGCAGCGGATCGACTTTTTCGATAATCATAATAACCTCCTATAATTCCATTTTTACGGCTGTCCATTTTATGCTGACCGTATCAAGCATACCTTCGGAAAAAATCTTGAAACCGTTTGCCGCTTTTTCGCCCGGATATATCAGCGATTTCTGATTTGAACATCCCTTAAAATCGATGATGTCCAAAAAAACCTGATAGTTGTTATCAAGCATGGTGAAAGGCAAAGAGACCGAAGCGTAGGGAACGGAGTTGTATTGAATTGGATACCCGGCTTCTACCCGGCGTGTGTCGCTGAAGGTAACGTTCTCTAAAAGAGCGGCGTTTATTTCGTTGTTCCCGGCGGGAACGGTTATCCGGTACAAAGTAAGCCCGTTGTCCGGTACGGTTCCGCCTAAAGGTGTACAGGCGAATTTTATTTCATTGCCGTTTTTATACAGATAGGCGTAACAGCTTTGAGCGGCGGCGGTGTTATTCGCCTGTATTAGAGCGGCGTTATTCATAACCGGAACGATTATTTCCATGCCGTCCATGAATATTTTTCCGCCTGCAAAATTAACGTTTCTGATAGCTGTTGTACTTTTCGATATGGTACACCCACTGATAACACCACGATTTTTTAACAGGGCTATACCTGTTTGCATCCGCTTCGTTTTTGTCTTTTCTGCTTCCCGATACGCAAGCCCCGCATAATCAAGGCTTGCGGCGATAAGCCCTGTCATATCGGAAAAATCATCCGTTACGTCCCATGTTCCGTTATACTCCAAGTGCAGAATCGATTTTGCTTTTATGGTTACAGAAATTTGTCCCCACGAAACAACGCAATCGACCGCTGTACTGTTAATAACGGAAATACGGCAGCCGTTAAAAGCCGCCGCGCCCAACTTGAGTGATATTCCGCCGGTTACAAATTCAAAAACGCAGTTTGCCTGAATTTGTGAGGTCGTACTGTTTTCCGACACCGGAAGCGGTCGTTGAAGCGTGAAAGGCATCATTATATTTTGATTCGCCTCCCGGCTGGTTATCGGCTGCCCATTTGATTTTTTAGTGCCGAAGGGCGGGTCAATCCCTGAAAGCCCTGGTATCGCAAGGGCTTTCAGTGTACAATCAATATTTGCCATAAAATCCTCCTACTTGTTATGGATAGCGGCTTTCACCGCCATCTTAAATTGATTACTTTCAAAAAGGTTTGTAACAATCATTTCAGGATCGTCAAACATAAGTACCGCCCAGTTTTTATTATGGTCTAAAGCTCCATAGGGTTTGCGGCTTGCAGTGTTGGTCGAAAACGCCGTAAGGGGCAAAGCTGCAACACGGTCAAGCATTAATTCATCAAGGTTTATTTCATGCTGATCTTCGTTTATTAAAACTTTCATATTGTGCTTACCGCTATAGTGCCTATTAAAAGCAAACTGTTTATTGCCGATATAAACAGTTATTTTTGAAGCGGAAGAAACGGCGGCAATATGAAGCCATGAATTGGCAAGCAAAGAAACGCCGGTTATGCTTGCCGATTCGCTCCCTTTTGGGGAAACGTGATAAATCCTATTGTCGCCAGAGGCGGCAGTGCTGTATTCGGGATCGGTTCCTTCAGGCTGGCTATAGGGAATGTCGTTAGTGTAGGGTTCGCTGTATTCCGGGTCGGTTCCGGCGGTTCGCAAAATGATTTCTTCTTGCATATCCGATTTGAATATCCGATTTGAGCCGCAAAATACAAATATCAGAAATCTGCGGAAATCGGATCCAAAATTCAACAGTTGAATCGGTTGAAGGAATATCAGAGCGAACAGAAAAAGCACCTAATAAAGATTTGCCGTTTTGCTCATACGGCGGAATATCTAAAACAGCCGGGTCAAAATAAATAGTTCCGTTATCATCATCACTTCCCACAAAAACAGGCTGATTGCCATATTTTAATTCTATGGACGATCCCTGATTTTGGTTTTTGTAATCGCCGTCAAAATGGTAGACTTCACTTGCATACGAAAGATAAGGCAATCCGATGTCATAACGCTTTAACCGCCTGTCGGCGGTTAAAGCGTTGGTAAGCATGATTGATTTTTTGCTGAAGAACTTTAACGCTTCCAGCGCATCGCCGCCCATCCCTGAAGGCAGGGTGATTTCTTCCCATTTTTTATTTATCCGCCCATACTTGCGGCCATTATTTGGTGCTTCGCTGACAGCGGTCAAAAGCTGTTCTAGTATTTTTTCGATAACATTAGAATGCCCCTTAATGATTTCTGTATTGCCTTTAATGTTTTTAGTATTTGCGGTGATACGCTTATCAATATCGGGATTGATAGTTTCTTTCATTATTTCAATAAGTGCATCGAGTACGTCTGATTTTTTTGCCGTTTCGGGAGTGCCTGAAACTTTATACGCTCCTTTTGCCTTCAATATTGCGGCATAAAAGAAACCGAGTATATTATTAAACCAATCGGCATTCCACGGAGTCCCTTCAAAACTATCGCCGCCAGGTGCGTCTATAGCCTTTCCGCCGGGATAATCTGCCGTTGGCTCTTCGTAATATTCTGTATAATTTTTGTCGATATTAAGCATCTATTCCTCCTCAATCCAATTGATAAAAACTATTGCTGTGGTATGCACCGGCTTTATCCGTAAAATCAAATATTCAAGATAGTTTTTCCAGACAGCACTTAACGAAAGCGGTTGAATATAAACGATAGTATTTTTGACCCTAACCACCGATTTACATATAAAAAAACAGGTCTGCCAATAAGCGGGATCAAAAGGGAGATCATAAAATTCTGATGAATCATTTCGTAATACAGTTGGAACAAATTCATCTTTCCCTAATCGCGAGCCGCAGATTGCGTTTCTGCCGCCGCAGACCATACCCCTGTTACCACAAACAGCAATGTTGACCACCCGCACCATGCGGGGATTGATAACCGGATTATTTTCAATGACTTGAATTGTGGTATCAATTTTCTGCAAAATATCTTCTAAAAAATCTACGCCTTGACCACCCTTATTTATTTTCCAAAGTGAATCAATAATATCGCGCCGCTTTTCTAATTCATCCTCTGTAAATAAAACGCCGAAAACATCTTCCCATTTTTCCGGGTAACGTGTTGTATCAGGGAAAGTGTCCATATAAACCAATTCCGCCTCGTGCCTAATATTTTCCGGCAAAAACGAAAGCCCTTTAATAAGCCGTCTTTTATTATTATCAACATAAAGTTGAAACGCTCTTGAGCGAGAAAATAAAGTTTGAAAGGCTTCAAAGAATTTCAAAATTGCACCCCGTTAATATAAAGGTTTCCGAGTTCGCAAAGTTCCCCCATGCCTAAGTTATAAGACGGTGTAACAACGCCGGATTTTCGCATAACAACATTATCAAATTCGGCTTTTAATGAAATAGCGACTTGATCGACAACGCTTGAAACATTGTTTTTTGTTACTTGATCCGTGCGGTTATTGTCATCTGAAAGCCCCCTGTTATATGGTTCACGCCCTAAAAAATATTCTTCTATGGGAGTTCTAACCGCTTGCGAAAAATCAAGCGCGGGAATTCCGGTTAAGCCTTCGATGTAAACATCAAAAATAACGATAGAAACCGGCTTGACGTTCAAATAGCTTTCATCACCGACCGGATCAATTATCGCAGTTAAAGGCTTCCGTGCTGCCTTGCCCGTTTCGGGGTTATATGTACAATTTTTTCCCACGGCAATTAACAGCGCGGCGGAAGGAATGCGGCGCGGATATTTTGACGGAAGCCCGGAAACATACACAAAAACGCCGGAAGGAGTAGAAACATCTTTATAAGGATAAATGTTTAAAACGCCCGGCGTTTCCATTCCCCATATACGGTAATCGGCTAACGCGCCGCCCTGCGGTTGCATACGCCAACGGTTTACGACTCTAAATCGATATTCCGCCTCGGTTTCGTCTTCAACCGCGTCTTGAATAACACTTTCTATTGTCGCCGTCTTATTTACATTTCCTAGCGGATTTACAAATTTCAATGTTTCGCCGGGTTCAAGATTGCCCGCTGTCCCTGCTTCCGCACAAATAACCGCGACTATTTCGGTTTCGGCTTCAAGCGTTTTATTTTCATCAAAGAGATATATTTTTCCTGTTATATCACTTTTTAATTGTGTCCCATTACTTAAAGTAGTGTTAATTCTCGTAACGTCAACTTTAATTTTTCCTTGCCATTGAGATCCGCGCCGAGGTTCTCCTATACCAATGAGAACGCCCCATTTTACAAGCGGCCCTTCGTACCGGATCAATGACCTATACAATCAACAAAAAGATAATAAGCAATCGCACAGATGTGTTTATATGGACGATAAAAGAGGTTCTCTCGGAA
>QMCE01000783.1_pt1 | contig 22400 bp, 17 predicted proteins | sample 1821851 | NCBI WGS metagenome assembly QMCE01 (sample SAMN09453174, study PRJNA476694) | Termite gut metagenome, whole genome shotgun sequencing project. | isolation source: worker | host: Odontotermes sp. | place: South Africa:Pretoria | collected 2016-01-28 | reverse complement strand
TGGTTCCGCTATGCTTCGTTAAATTTTCTTGAAATACCACCGGTATTCCTGCGAAAATTTGCCTTGCCTAGCGAAAAATCCATTCAAAATCTGAATATTTCAGATTTTGTGAACACGCCCTAGTAGAATATAATGTTTTTTCTGCAATTAACGGCTATGTATAGTCGACTAACTTGGAAGTAGTTTCAGTATCCAAACTTGTTCTTCTTTGGATCCCGCATCAAGTGCGGGATGACGAAGGAACGTAACATCGTCTCCCGAGTAATTCTCCCCGTCATTCCCCGGCTTGACCGGGGAATCCAAAGAGGAAGATCCAAGCCGGATGTACTTTCTTGGACCCCGGAGCCTGTCTATCAATAAAACTTTGGGCTCACGGAGTTAATTAAAAGTTGTTGTACTGTCTCCCGGCAACGGGAGTAACTCCTTTATAAATAGCAACCTGGCTGACGGTGAGCATCCAGTAGCCCTGGCTCCGCAGCCAATCAATGATTTCTCCGACTCTTGGAACGGTATTTTGATTAGACGTATTGCTTTCGTGCATAAGCAGGAAACCGCCGTCTCTTGCACAGCCATTCGCTTTTACACTGTTTAATGTATTTATGCCATTGGTATAATCGTTGGTGTTGCAGCCCCATATATCCGGCAGTCCCGTACTTGCGAGCCCTCCAACGGTTGAAAGATTAGGGGCACGGAAAACCTTCGGATTGGAGCCGGTTATGCCTCTAATAACTTCAGAGCAAGCATTTACGCTTTGTGTAGTCGCATTATTATAACTGTTGGAATGATTTCCCAATTCATGACCATCGTTATGGATAGCTTGGGCCTGTGATCTATTGTTTTGTATGTTGCCACTGATTACAAAGAATGTAGCTTTTACATCTTTATTTTTAAGAGCGGTGAGCAGGGTTCCGGTACCGCTATGAGGACCGTCATCAAAAGTTAAGGCAATCACTTTGGTGGGCCTGGAAGAATAGCCTAAATCTCTCCATTTAGCATCAATGCAGGCATCAATCTCCGCTTTTGTTGCCGGGTTCGCTTTACAGGTACCGGGATTTGTTCCTCCGGAACTGGAACTTTGCGTTATTATTGCCGAAGAACTGGAAACTACAACTCCTGCCGGGCAAGTGACTTCGTGGTACCAGTAACCCAGAGCTAAATTATCATCCACATTTTGAACATTATTCCAAAGCCAGGAAGAAGCGCAAGTATTTCCGTCTCTTTCGTTCTCTATTTTACAAACGTAACATTTACTGTTTGTGTGTTGGAAACAGGCGGTGTAAGGGTCAGCGGGAACAGAACCGTAAACGACAAAATTACTTTGCGGGCAGGAATTGGTCTGTATGGGGCCGCCAATTGAAGAACTGCTTACCGCTTCTTCACTGGAGCTACTGACAATTGAAAGAGAGCTGCTGCTGGATTGCGTAATCTCGCCGGAACTGCTGGATTCTTCCACCGCAAGACTGCTGGAACTGCTCGTGCCCTGAATGTCAAAACTGCTGCTGGATTGCGGTTGGCAATCTGTGAGCAACGGGTCGCATCCGGGTTCATCGGAGCTGCTTGAAATGTCTACAAAGATACTGCTCGAACTTAATTCGCAAGATCCGTCCGAACAGAGAGGCGGTTCTTCGCAAATACTTACCGCCGGATCGCAACCGGGCGGCGGTGCCGGAGGGGAGTTCGGATCTTCGGAGCAACCGAAAGAAAGGAACATCAGCGCGGTGGTCGCGAAAAACAACGTTTTTTTCAAGTGCATTTACAAGCCTCCTGGAAAGCTGGTATGGTGATGAGTTTTTTATAAAATGAGTTCATTATATTACCGGTACAAAAGGTCAAGCATAATCTCGCCGTAGCGTTTACCCAAGGTTTCGTAACTTTCATAAGTAAAATGATACTGGTCGAAAATGACAAGCCCTTCCGATTTAGCTATATGGCACACTTTTTTGCCGTTAGGCATGGTTGCCGTAAAGGTGTTCGGCAAGTTGGTAACCAGATGTTTATTAACGTTCATTGGTTCTCCGGCGATAAACGGTATGGAGTTTGCGGCAAGCCCTAAATCACTTAACATATTGTTATAGATGGTATTTACGTTTTGCGCCCAATTGCCGTTTTTAGCCCCCGATTCTCCCTGGTGCATGAGAATTCCCTTAATGGTGCCCACTTTTTGCGCTTCTTTTGCCAATTCGATAAGATGATTGTAAGGATCATTGTTGTAGTTTCTTGCCCAGTCTTGCATCCAACTTGCTTCATTTCTGTAATAATTCGGAGCTCCGGTTTTCATAAAACCATCAATGGCAGCCCCGCCTACGGCAACGACAATAACACCTACTTTAATATTGTTCGGAGTATTTGCCACAATCGTTCTGCCGAAATAATCCGCAGGGCTTAAATAGGTACTTGGGCGTACGAGCGGCGGAATGGCCGTGTACCACTGCCCTTTAGTACGCTGTATCCCTCCGTAATTTCCGCTAACTGCCGCCATCACTTGAAAGCGGTCATCTACGGTTTTATAGCTATTGGGGATTGCGCTGTTGGATGTTCCTTCCATATTGGATTGCCCGAAAGCGAGATAAATATGGAAGTTTTCCTTATCGCTGCCGCCGCCGGAACTGGAACTTGTGGGGACCACCTCGCTACTGGAGCTGAGAGATGGCGGAAGGCAATCGGAAAGTCCGGGAACCACATTGAGCCATCCGTTATTTTGAAAAGTATTGATATTGCCGCTTTCCACATAAACATAATAGCCGCCGTGAACAGGTGCCGGTTTATTTCCCTTAGCGGTATTTACTTTGCAAGCGGTCCAATCCGCTTCTCCGTTGCCATTATCGACGCAGGGAAAATTGTTACCGTTTATTTTAATGTTGGAGCCCTGTCCGGCTAAATCGCCCTCAATTTGTTCAAAATCCCGGATAAAAAGGCAGGCTCCGGCGGAAGGAATGCCGGCTGAAGTCGTGTTGGTAACGCTCGCTCCCCCGCAAAAAAGGGCGCTTACGTTGTCACAGGTAACGGCAACTTGCGTTGAAGAACTGCTCACCGGGTTTTCGGAACTGCTGCTGGATTGCGTAATCTCGCCGGAACTGCTGGATTCTTCCACCGCAAGACTGCTGGAACTGCTTGTGCCCTGAATGCCGAAACTGCTGCTGGATTGCGGTTGGCAATCCGTGAGCAACGGGTCACATCCGGGTTCATCGGAACTGCTTGAAATTTCAACAGGGTCACTGCTCGAACTTAATTCGCAAGATCCGTCCGAACAGGGGGGCGGTTCTTCGCAAATGCTTACCGCCGGATCGCAATCGGGCGGCGGTGTCGGAGGGGAGTTCGGATCATCGGAGCAGGCAAAGAAAATAAAAGCCAATGCAAAAATGGCGATAAATAAGATTTTTTTAGAGTACATATCAAGCCTCCTGGAAAGCTGGTATCATGATGAGTTTTTTATAAAATGGGTTCATTATATCACCGGTACAAAAGGTCAAGCATTATGTTTCCGTAACGCTCACCAAGGGTTTTGTAACTTTCAAATGTAAAATGATAATCGTCAAAAATTACAAGCCCTTCCGATTTAGCTATATGGCACACTTTTTCGCCGTTAGGCATGGTTGCCGTAAAGGTGTTCGGCAAGTTGGTAACCAGCTGTTTATTAACGTTCATCGGTTCTCCGGCGATAAACGGAATAGAATTAGCAGGAAGCCCCAAATCACTTAGCATATTGTTATAAATGGTATTGACTTTTCGCGCCCACTCAAAGTATTCTTTGGCTCCGGATTCTCCCTGATGCATAATAATTCCCTTAATTGTTCCTGTTTTTTGCGCCTCTTTTGCCAAATCAACAATCGTTTTGTAAGGGTCAAGGTCGTATTTTTCCGCCATGCCTTGCATCCAACCTCCTTCTCCCCTGTAATAATTCGGACCTTCGGTTTTCGTAAAACCTTCAATAGCGGCCCCGCCTACGGCAGCAACAATAACGCCCACTTTAATGTTGCTCGGAGTATTTGCCACAATGGTTCTGCCGAAATAATCCGCAGGGTTTAAACAGGCACCGGGCTGTACAAGCGGCGGAACCGCCGTATACCACTGCCCTTTGGTACGTTGTATCCCTCCGTAATTTCCGCTAACTGCCGCCATGACTTGAAAGCGGCTATCTACGTTTTTATAGCTATCAGGGATTGTGTTGTTGGGAGCAGGGGGGCAGGCACCTTCCATATTGGATTGCCCGAATGCGAGGTAAATATGGAAGTTTTCCTTTGGATTTTGAACAGCGCAATTTGAATTTCCTGCTACAACACCTTTCCAGCCGTTTGCTTCGGTAGCATTATCAGGAGTGTAAGCATTGATATTGCCGCTTTGCACATAAACATAATAGCCGCCGTTTACTTTTGAAGGTTTTGCAACAGGACCGCAATCGCCGGAACCGTCCGCTTCCCAACCTGTGGTACAAGTTCTTTTGGTTCCGTTTATTGAAACTGTTGAATTTTCCGCAGGTTCAATTTGTTCGAAATCTTCAATAAATACGCAAGTTCCTGTTGTGGGAATTGCGTTTGGACTGCCGTTATAAATGTCAGCCCCTCCGCAAAAACCGGTTTTTATATCATTGCAGCTATTCACCGTCACGCTGCTGGAACTTGGAACAGTCGTTATGCTACTGGAACTTGGAGCAGTCGTTATGCTACTTGAGCTTGGAACGGTCGTTACGCTACTGGAACTTGGAACAATTGCTACACTACTGGAGCTTGGATTTTGAGAAGTGCAAGTTGAATTTCCTGCCACAACGCCCTGCCAGCCGTTGGGATAATCCTGACCTTCAGGAGCAAAAGCGTTTAAGCCGCCGCTTTTAACATAAACATAATAACCGCCGTTTTGGGGTGCAGGCTTGGTGTTGAACATGCAACCGCCCTCAAATTCGCCCCATTCGCTGCCGCAGGTATTTTCTACGCCGTTTATGGAAACGGTTGAGTTCAAATTAGGTTGAATCTTGGAAAAATCTTCAATAAATACGCAAGCTCCTGTTGCCGGAATGGCATTCTGGCTGCCGTTAGTAACTGTTGCTCCTCCGCAAAAAAGAGTGCTTACATTGTCGCAGGTAACGTCAACTTGCGTTGAAGAACTGCTCACCGGGTTTTCGGAGCTACTGCTGGATTCCGTAGGTTCGCCGGAACTGCTGGATTGCGGTTGGCAATCTGTTAGCAACGGGTCGCATCCGGATTCATCGGAACTGCTTGAAAATTCAACAGGGTCGCTGCTCGAACTTAATTCGCAGGTTTCTACAAGAGGATCGCAATCAGGCGGCAGTGTCGGAGGGGAGTTCGGGTCATCGGAGCAGGCAAAGAAAATAAAAGTCAATGCAAAAATGGCGGTAAACAAAGTCTTTTTAGAGTACATTTCAAGACTCCTAAGAATATAATGACCTTATTTTATATTATTTTATGTAAGGAAGGAAAATTATCTTTGTAAAAAAAAAGAAAACAGTTATTCAGTATAAATGTATCTGAATTATGAAGTAACAAAAACGGCTGAAATGTTGATTTTTGGTTACTTTAGTAAACCGGAATTCCGGATGCCTTCAAAAAAAATGCCGCTTTTTAGGGCGTGCATGTAGCTCAATCAGGTATATAAAACGTTTCAATTGTGCGCCGCCACCTGGTTCCGCTATGCTTCGTTAAATTTTCTTGAAATACCACCGGTATTCCGGCGAAAATTTGCTTTGCCTAGCGAAAAATCCATTCAAAATCTAAATATTTCAGATAATGTGAACACACCCTAGCGAAAAGAATTATTTTCCGAATACTTCCTTTAACGAGACGGATTTATGAAAATTTTAGGAAAATGCTTGCTTTTCGGATTCCTTTTAGCGGTTGTTTCTTTTGCGGATCCTTTGCCGCGTTTATTTTCGGCGCGAATCAACCAGGCGGGTTATGAGCCGCTTGGGGCGAAGCTTTTGGTGTGGCCGGGTGCCGATTCCGGCAAAGTGGAATTGAAAAGCATAAAAACCGGAAAAACGGTTTTCTCCATGCCGCTCTCTCCGCTTGCGGAGTGGGAATTCAGCGGAGAGCGTGTGCGTGTGGGCGATTTTTCCGCGTTCCGGGAACCGGGGACTTATGTGGCTTATTTAAATGACCGCCGTATTTCGGGAAATATTTTTATCCGGAAACGCGTTTATGAAGATGTTTTCCGTTCTTCATTGAAATGGTTTTACTATCAAAGGGCTTCCGCGCCGCTCGAAGAGGAATTTGCCGGGCGCTGGGCGCGGCAGGCGGGGCATCTCGATACCAACGTACTTTTTTACCCTCCCGAAGCCAATCCGTCGTTGCGTATTTCTTCTCCTAAAGGCTGGTATGATGCGGGCGATTACGGAAAATATATTGTGAACAGTGGAATCACCGTATTTACGCTTTTACAGCTTTATGAGCATTTTCCGGCGGCCGCGGCAAAATTTAAAACGAACATTCCCGAAAGCAAAAATGCAACGCCCGATTTGCTCGATGAAGTGCGCTGGAATTTGGACTGGATGCTTACCATGCAGGTAGAAGACGGCGGCGTTTATCATAAATTAACCACCAAACAGTTCAGCGGACCGGTGCTTCCGGAATTTGATACGGCCGAACGATTTGTGGTGATGAAAACCACAGCGGCATCTTTCAATTTTGCCGCCGTCATGGCGCAGGCCGCGCGGGTTTACCGTTCTTTGGACGGTACGTTCGCCAAAAAGTGCCTTACCGCCGCCGAGCGCGCTTATGCATGGGCAGAGAAAAATCCGCTGGTGGCTTACCAGCAGCCCGATGGGATGAACACCGGGCAATATAATGCCGACGGGAAATTCACCGATGAAGAATTGTGGGCAAGCGCCGAACTTTGGGCGGCGGCGAAAAAGAAAAAATATCGGGATGCCGTGGAACGCTTAACGTTTACTTCGGAAGGAGCCTGGTGGGGGAACACGAATTTCCTCGCGGTGTATCGCCTAGCTTCCATGCCTTCCGTTTTCGGAAAAGAAAAGAGTGCGGCGGCAAAAGATTCGCTTCTTGCGCAGGCGAATATGATTCGGGAACAAACGGAGACTTCCGCATACCGCCTTCCGGTTTTCAAATGGAATTTTGTGTGGGGCTCCAACTCCGCCGTAGCCAATAACGGGATCGTTTTATTGAACGCTTATTACCTCACTCGGGATGCCCGTTACCTGAATGCGGCTCAGCGCGCTCTGGATTATCTGCTCGGTTCCAACCCTCTGGAGCTCAGTTTTGTCACCGGTAACGGCGCTCGTTCGCCGAGAAATCCGCACCATCGCCCTTCGGAAGGGGATGATATGGATGATCCTGTTCCGGGCGCGCTGGTGGGCGGCCCTCACGCCGGAAAACAGGATATCGGCACGGAGCATTGGAAGTGTAAAGATTACGCGGCATCGGGATTTCCGGCGTTGAGTTACATCGATGATCGCTGCAGTTACGCCACAAACGAGGTGGCGATTAACTGGAATGCCCCTCTCGTTTATCTATCCGGGGCACTTCACTTCCTCTATACGGGGGAGCGGAAGCCGTTGTTGAAATAGTAATCATCAAGTACCGGAAATTTCCGGCGATAGTCGTAAAGGGACTCTCGATTCAGTTCAAAGGAAAGGACACATTCTTCGGTGCCGGCCTCGGCGAGAATTTCTCCGGACGGCCCGATAATTGCGGAACCTCCGGCATAATCTTCTCGCGGGTCGCTGCCGGTGCGGTTGATGCCGAGAACATAGCATTGATTTTCAATTGCCCGGGCCCGGAGAAGCGTGCGGAAATGTTCGTGACGGCGGCGGGGCCAGTTGGCGGCAACGGATAAAATATCGCACCCCATCATCATCGCGTTTCGGAAAAGTTCGGGAAATCTTAAATCGTAACAGAGGAACGGCGCTACTTTCAGGTTTTGCCAGGCATAAAGGGTAGGGGAGATTCCCGGGGTAAAATGCTCTTTTTCCTCAAAAAACAGCTTCATTTTATGGTAACACGCGGCTTCATAATCCCAGCGGGGGCCATAGACCGAAACGCGGTTTTGTACGCCGCGCTCTGTTTTCGCAATCCCGGAACCCTGAACAATGGCTTCTTTTTCCAGCGCGAGATCAAACAAAAACCGGGCCGTTTGCCCCGAATCTTTGTTATGGAATTTTTCGGCGACATTTTCCGAGTTCTCCGGAAAAAATCCGGTGGCAAACATTTCGGGAAGCAAAATCAGGGAACCCGGTTCGACCGGAATATTTTCGAGCAACCGGGAAACGGTTTTGAAGTTTTCCTCTTTTTGATTAAAGAGGATATTCATTTGAACAAGATAAACGCGATTCATCGGTCTTGAAAAACTAGAATTTCTATTTTAGAATGCAAATATGCTGAGAAATTTATCATTCGTTTTTGCATTATTATGCGCTTTGCCTCTCTGGGCGGCACCGGTGCCGGTACTTGGTGTTGTTCTTGAAGCCGAATCGGATCGTCCGATACCCTATGTGGACGTGTATTACCGTTCCGGAAAATCAGTCGGGCAAACGAACGCACAGGGGCGTTTTGAGTTTGAGTCCGATTCTCCGTCGGCAGTATTCCTGTTTGTGAAGGCGGGCTACGACAGCACTTGGGTGGAACTTGCCGATTACGGCGACTTACTGGATGTCGTGGTTTCTCTCCGCTCCAATGTGCGGGATCTGGGGCAAACCACGACGATCAGCGACCATCGTTTGATTCAGTGGGAAAATACGCGTGAAGTGAGTGTGGAAAAACTGGAAGATGCGGCCGGCATGCGTTTTGACTTAACGGAACACCTGAGTCAGATCGAAGGGGTTTCCGGATTGCAGGATTTTTCGAGCGCGCTTTACTATGACGGTTCCCGCGCCGAAGAGGTCGGTTACCACCTCGGGCGGCTCCGCGTGCCGAACATGAGGCATCTGGATGTCGGGTTCCCGGGGAACCTTTCGGTTATTAACCCGCACCTGCTTCGGGCCATTGACATTCACGATCATTACGGCACGGGCCCCCTCGGGCAAGGGCTTGCCACCTCCATTCAGTATTTACCGGAAAATCCTTCCGGAGATGTTTTCGAAGCGCGCCTTGCCGCGGGCACCACCCTCCGTGAAATAATGGTGGGCGGTCCCTGGTTCTTCTGGGATTCGTTCCGTGTCAGCGTTCGTTTTCTCGATGCGGAGATGCTCAAAAACATGGGTGAAAAATTTTACACGGAGTTCCGCAAACGCGATGCTTCCTGCACGGATTGTACCGTAGCGAAATCCGATCCGTTCGATCTCACCTCATACGATATTTACGCACAAATTTCCGGTTCCGATTCCGTGGGGAACCGTTGGGCGATCAATGCGCTTTACAGTGTGGACGATTATGTGATCCGTCAGGACACGACGAGCGCACTCGATCAGGTGAACGCTGTCGATATGATCCAGGGAAGTAAAAATTATCTGGTGACCGGGCTTGAATACAATTCGGCGCTCGGTACAAGCTGGCACTTGGGTTTTGTGAATGCCATGACCTCGGATTCTCTCCGGGATACGACCGGGTTCCGCCGTAATTCGCAGCCGGAGGCTTCCAGTTTTATCGACGGTTACGATCAGTCTCACATGACTTGGAGCCTCGGGCTCGACAAACCTTTCGGCGGGCATATTGCCGGTGCAAAACTCAGCGGAACCGCTTTGTTCGAATATCATTTGCTGGAGCGGAATTGGGTCGATTTTTCGAAAGTTCAAAAAGCGAGTTTCCATACGGGCGTGCTTTCCGGTTCTTCGAGAATGCACTGGACCACCGACAGGCAACAGACCATTTTTGCTTTCGGCGCCGTTGCCGATTTGAACGGCAACGGTTCGCCTGTGGTATCTCTCGATGCGGAACGAAAACTTTCGCCGGGAGAAACCGGGTTTCGGGTGTTCGGCAATGCGGCTTACCGCGCCGACTGGGTCTCCGTTTTGGATGACGGTGATTTTACCGGTGATCTTTTGAGCGGACTTTCCGGAAAACTCGGTTCCGGTTACCGTTCCCGGTTTTGGAATTTGAGTGCGCACGGTTTCGGGCGTTACTATGCCGATCCGGTACTTCCGCAGTCGATCGCTTATGCGCAGTATCGTGAACTTACCCGTTCCGATTACGCGTGGGTCATGGGAGCTTCTTCTTCTTTCGAATGGAGAACCATCCATCATTTTGCTTTTGCCACGAACCTTTCTTCCGTTTATGGCGAATACGAACTTTCGGGCGGAAAATCGCTCCCCTGGCAGGCGAACTCCCGGCTGGATATGGTTTCTCACTTCCGTTATTATCCCCGGAAAGATTCTTTGATTTCGGTGATTGTTTCTCACCGCGCCGCCTGGCACCGCCCGCTTTATTCTTACGAAATCAAACCTTCCCACCGCGATGAAAACGGGAACGAAGTGACCGGTTCCCGGCGGGTCGGTTCTTATGAGGAATTTTCTAATTTGTACCGAACCGATGTGCGCGTGAATCTGGATTTTAGAAATGTGAAAGGCGTTTTTAAAAATGTGCGCTTTTATGTAGAAGCCGATAATGTCTTTGCAAACTTGAATGTGGATGCACTCAAATTTTTAGGAACGGATAATTACCGTGAACGTTCGCAGGTCACGCGGGATCCGGACGGAAATTCCGCCAACGGATATGAATTGATTCCTTTTATGGCGAAAGGAATGGGGCTTTATCTTCAATTCGGCGTGGAAGCCGAGTTTGAAATTTAAGGGCTCCTGCTTGCATGAAAGATAGGGACAAGGGACACGAACAATTACGAATTATCAATTACGAATTACGTAATGGATTCGTCAGTGTTATTCGCACTTCACCCCTGCAGAGTCCTAAATGCTCTCAATGATCGCATTTAGTCGTAATTATATGCAGTGCCGAGGTTTGATTCGTAGTTTCGTAATTACTTGTGTCGCTGATACTCGCTGGTTTTGGATTTTCCTTTTCCTGTTTCCTTTTTTTATTTACGCGCAGGAAAAAAAGGAAGTTCATTACTTTGTTCCGAAACCTCCGGAAAAGCCGCTTCGTTTTTGTTCCGCTTACGCCAAATGGCTTGCCTGGGCGGAAAGTCAGCCCGATTATACGGAACTCTTTCCGGATTCCTTGAAAACATTTGATATTCGTTACGCGACTTTTCAAAATGTAACGGGGCATGACCTGTATTGCGGCGGCACGCGTCTTTTTATTCACCGGGATCTTGCAAAAAAGCTGGAAAAAGCAACGCAAATTTTGAAAGAAAAATATCCCGGTTTTCGTTTTCGAATCTTTGACGGAGCGCGCCCGCTTTATACGCAGGAGGCTTTAAGGAGTTTGGTGCGCGGAACACCTTACGCCTCTTTTGTGGCTTCTCCCGGAACGGGAAGCGTGCATAATTTCGGCTATGCGATTGATTTAACGCTTGAAGATTTTTCGGGCAATGAACTCGACATGGGAACGGAGTTTGATTCTTTTGAGCCGAAAGCCGGGCGAAACGGGGAAGCGAAAGCGTTAAAAGAAGGCTCGCTCACCGAAAAGCAAATTGAAAACAGGAATATGCTGCGAAGTGTGATGAAAGCGGCGGGGTTCATTGAACTCCCGAGCGAGTGGTGGCATTTTAACGGCGCTTTATCGCGGTGGGTTCGGGAAAATATTTTAAAGACGCCCTTTTAAGCCTGTCGTTTACCGCCATGCCGATTCCGCTTTCGGGAACCGGATCCGTTACAATCAAGTCGCCGCCCAATTGATCTAATTTTCGGATAAATGAATATAAATTTGCCGTCGCTTCAAGCAGGTTTCCATCGGGAGATAAATTGAGAGTGGAGACAAACCTTTCATTTTCGGATGTTTTTCCGAAGGCGAGATGGAGCGTTTCCGGCGGGAGTATTGCCGTTTCGGGAATCGTGCCGTAGTAGAGAGGCGTTGCCGGTTGATAATGCTTATCGACCATTCCTGGGGCGGGGAGTGCTTTTCCGGGTTCCGAAGAAGATACATTTACATCCACATCCCCGATGGTTTCGCGGAGCATTTCGAGAGTGACGGCTCCCGGGCGGAGCAAAAGCGGATTTTTTCCCGCCGGGAATGCGATGATGGTACTTTCAAGCCCGATCCGGCAGGGGCCGCCATCGACGATACCGTCGATACGTTCGCCGAGTTGCTCGGCGACGTGGAGCGCGGTGGTGGGGCTTACCCGCTGGAACAGGTTCGCGCTCGGGGCGGCCAGCGGCACACCCGCTTCACGGATGATTTCCCGGGCTACCGGATGATCCGGGCAGCGAATCCCGACGGTGGGTAAAGAACTCGTGACCAAATCGGGAATCTTGTTTTGCTTAGGCAGTACGAGCGTCAAAGGCCCCGGCATAAACTTTTCGGCAAGAATCCATGCTTTTTCGGGGATCTTTGCGGCGACTTCGGGTAAGTCTCCCGCGTTTGCGATATGCACGATCAGCGGGTCAAAAGTGGGGCGTTCCTTTGCGGCGAATATTTTCGCGACGGCGAGAGTATTCAGGACATTCGCCGCAAGCCCGTAAACGGTTTCCGTCGGAATCGCGACAATACCACCCTCCCGGAGAATTCGAGAGGCTTCGGCGACTGTTGTCCAGGGGGGATACATCTTTTAAGGAGCGTTATTTTGCGGCGTTTCGGCCGAAGCGCTTTTTCCGAAAACGGCATCGCAAGCGGCATTGAAACGCTTCCAGATTTTGTCGGAATGTTCTCTCGGCACCGCTCCGATTTCTTTCCAGAGCCGGCGCAAATGTTTGATTTCGTTCAACGCCGTGTGTGTCGCAGGCTGTCCGTTCAGATTTTCCAGAATTTTCTCCGCTTGCTCGCAAAGCATGACTTTCTTTTGGAGGTTATTTTCCCGCGCCTGCTCCTGAATTTCCAACTGGTCGCGGCGGCGTGTGAAAAATTCATCGCAGGCACTGCGGAATTTCCGGTAGAGTTCCTGTTCGCGGTTCCCGGTGCGCCCCAAATTTTTCCACTCTTGCTGGATTGTCCGGACAATTTCGGCGTTTTGATTTGAACCGGCATTTTCTACGAGAGCGGCAATTTGCCGGATCATTTCTTCTTTTTTATTAAAGATGGTATCGAACTTCGATTTCAGTTCGGCATCCAGTTCCGCCATGCGGTCTAAAAACCGGTCTGCGCTTTGGCAGAAACGATCCCAAAGGGCTTCGACTTTATCTTTCGGGACAATGCCGATGGACTTCCATTCCGCTTCGATTTCCTCAACGGCCTTAATGGTTTCCGGGTTTTTCGGGTCCAAATCGAGAGCTTCCAGGCGTGCGCAAAGGGCCTCTTTCTTTTCCAGATTTTCTGCGCGGGAAGAATCCATTTCATCGAAATGGGAGCGTTTCTTTTCAAAGAAATGGTCGCAGGCAGCGCGGAAGCGGTTCCAAATGTCTTTGGACAATGCTTTCGGAACCGAACCGATGGATTTCCATTCATCTTGCAATTTCTTCAATTTTAACGCGGTGGCATTCCAATCGGCGCTATCCTGCAGGGCTTCCGCCTGTTCACAGAGCGCTATTTTCTTTTCATGGTTTTTCTGCCGCTCGCCGTCTTCCAGTTTTAAAAATTCTTTATACCCGTTGTAGAATTTTTTAGTTACTTCTTTGAAACGATCCCAAAGTTCCTGATTGGCTTCTTTAGGAACAAACCCGACTTCTTTCCAATCCTTTTGAATTTCCTGAATCTTTTGGAATTTTTCTTTCCAGTCTTCGGATGATTTGTTCACAATGGCTTCGGCCAGTGCCGTTAAGTTTTCTTTCTGTTCCAGATTTTTTTGGTGTTCCGCATTTTTTTCTTCAAGAATCGGTTCACAACTCTTCATGATTTGCTCGTAGAGTGTGCGGAAGCGTTCCCTGAATTCGGCAAAGCGCGCCGGAGCCGTTGGGCCGACCGCTTTCCATTGCTGGGCTAAGTTTTTGAGTTTGGTTAAAACCTCTTCACTGGGGTTTTCTTTCGAGAGCAAAATCAGTTCTTCAAGAATTGCTTCGCGATCCTTTTCGTTGTGCCAGGATTCCCATTGCTGCATTTCCTGAAAGCGGGAAGTCGCTTCGCGGTATTCCTTCCAAAGTTTTTGGAATTTAAACTTTTCTTCTCCTACAATTTCTTTCCATTCGCTGTAAGTATCCCGGAGCATTTGGGCGATATTTTTGAAATTTTCGGATTCGTCAATGGAGTTCACGCGGTCGATTAAACCCTGCAATTGATTGGCTTTATGATCAAATGCCTCTTTCGCGGATTCGGAAAAATGATTTAACTTTTCCGCTAAGCGCTTTTGAATCAGATGATAGCTTTCAATGAGGGTATTTTCCGTTTCTTCAATGGGAAGATTTTCCCAGGCTTTGGTTAATGCCTTGACTTGCTTTTCCCAGGTTTCCGAAATATCCACATCGACAAGCGTTTTCAGTTGTTCCAAAATTTCGGCGCGGGAAGCATTCTGCCGGATCGCTTTTTCGAGCGCTTTGATTTTTTCCTGTTTTTGGGCGACAAAACGGGCAAAGTGTTCGCGGGCAGAGGCAAAGCGTTTTGCGAGGTCGGTTCCGGTTTCCGTGAGTTCTGCAGACAGAATCCGGATTTTTTCCTTAACGCGGTCTTCCGTTTCATGGATACTTTCATTACTTAAAAGAGATTCCACTTCGCTGAGGAGTGAGGAATGCTTTTCCCTTTGAAGTTCGATTTCTCTTTCTTTGAGGCGGCTTTCTTCCAGGCGAAGACGTTCCAGTTCGCATTTCTTTTGGAAGTTTTCGTATAAATTTTCAAGTTCTTTCTGAGCGGGGCCCATATCCATTTTTTGGGATTCGGCGAGCAGGAGTTCAAATTTTTCCTGTTGCTCGAGAGCCTCTTTGCTTTCCAGTAAATTCCGGGCCTGCTGCAACAAAGCTTCGCGCTTCTTGAAAAGAAGAATGGTCGCGCTTTCGCCCTGGCTTTTCGATACTTTGATTTTTTTCAAACGTTCGATCGCTTTCCCGCGGACGGTATTGTGGCGCGATTTTTGAGAAATATCCTGCAAAAGCGTTTCGCTGTTGACTTTTTCAACGGCCGTGAGCGCCACGTCTTCTTTGGAATCTTTGGTGGCCGCGTGGGCGAGTAAATTCTGTTTTCCCGTTTTCTGAACAAAAGCGAGGCGGAGTTCCGAAGAGGGCATGTTCTTTAACAGGTCTTCGGCGTGCCGGCTGTTGCATACTTCATCGAGCATGGTGTATTCGGTTTCAGTCGCCGGAATCCGGTGTGATTTCAACAGGGAGACGATTTCTTCATGGAGCCTGCATTCGGCGAGGCGGCGAATATCGGGATCGGATTCGGAAAGAAAAATCTTCCGGAGAGCATCGATACCGGTGAGCTTTTGGACTGCCGCACTGCGAACGGCGGGCTCGGGGTCGGAAGTGGCCGCTTTTTCAAAAATATCCTGATGTTCGGCGTTTAAACCGAGAATAGCCCGAACGCGCAGATCCGGATTAGAATTTTGCCATTTCGGGCGAATCATATCAAGAAGGCTCATAAAATCTCCAAGGCAAAAACCATCTTCCGGGAAAGGAGATGATTAGAAATACAATCTAATTAAAGAATAGCGAAAAACGAGGGCGAATCTTAAAGAAAACCGAAAAAAAGAGGATTTCTTCGAGGCGGATATGTATTTTTCTGCCTTCATGGGAAAAAAGATGCCGCAAACGATGATCCCCGAAGCGATTCATGCGATTCGCGCGTCGGAGAATTTCTCTCAATTTGCGGAAGTTTATATTCCGGGTTCCCGGTACGAGTTTACCTACGGAGTGAAAGATGCCTCGCTGCGGCGGGGGAGCGTTGTGTGGGTGGCACTTCAGAAGAGAAGCGTTTTGGCGCTGGTAGCAAAGATTCACTCCGATAAACCGGCGTTCAAAGTCAAAGAGGCCGTTGCACACCCAGCCGGTTTTTGTTTTCCGGAACGCTATATGGAAACGCTCGAATGGGTGTCGCGCTATTATTTATCTCCTCCCGGCGTCACGCTATCGGCTTTTTTCCCGGCGGATTTAAGAAAGTATTTGGATATTTTTCATTCGGGACAAAGTAATCACGCGCCGAAGCTCGAAAAAAAAGAACCCGAAAAAAAGGAAAAACCGCCTTTGACAAAAGCGCAAAGCGAGGTTTTGACTTTACTTGAAAATGAATTGGGGCAGAAAGGATTTCGGGGTACTCTGTTGCACGGGGTGACGGGTTCGGGAAAAACGCGCATTTACCAGGAACTCGTGCAGCGCGCTCTGAACCTGAATTTGAAAGTTTTGATTCTTGTGCCGGAAATCGGACTCACGCCTCAAATGGAAAAACGCTTTTCCGGTTTTTTAAATGTGCCGGTTCAAGTGATGCACTCGGCGCTTTCTGCGAAAAGAAAACGGGAATGCTGGCTCGCGTTAATGAATGGAGAGGTGCAGGTGGTGCTCGGAACGCGGAGTGCGATTCTTTTGCCTTTTGATTTCGATCTCGTAATTTTGGATGAAGAACACGACGCTTCTTACAAGCAGCATTCCCCGGCGCCGCGCTATCACAGCCGCGAACTCGCGTTTCATATTGCGCATCGCTACGGCGCATTTGTGTTGCTCGGGAGTGCAACCCCTTCGCTTGAAACTTATGAGCATGCCCGCTCCGGAAATTTGGGATATTTGGAGCTCACGGAGCGGGCGACCCGCATGAAACTCCCCGAGGTCCGTATGATCGACATGCGGGAAGAGCGAAAAAAGAGACCTTCGGGACTTTTGCTATCGAGTAAACTCCGGGAAGCCTTGACCGATTGCATGGAAAGAGGAAAACAGGCGATCATTCTTTTTAACCGGAGAGGATTTTCCAAACTCAGAGTTTGTACGGAATGCGGCAATACTTTATATTGTAAACATTGCCATGTGCCGCTCGTGTTTCATAAACAGCATCGCGGTTTTTTGTGCCATTACTGCGGTACTTTATACCCGAAAGAAATGCCCTGCGAGTGCGGGAATCCCGAATACGAACTTTTGGGCGGGGCCATTGAAATGCTCGAAGAGGAAATTAAAGAGTGGATCCCGGCGGCGAAAGTGGTGCGGATGGACAGAGATACCACGCAGAATGTGGGGAGTGCGGAGAAGATTTTAAATGCGTTTCGGGCGGAAGAATACTCGGTTTTACTCGGCACGCAAATGGTCGCGAAAGGGCACGATTTTCCGAAAGTGCAGTTGGTGGGCATTGTGGGTGCCGATACCGGCGCGGGCATTCCCGATTTTCGCGGGAGCGAACGTCTGTTTCAGTTGTTGAGTCAAACGGCGGGGCGCGCGGGGCGCACCGAAGAGGGCGGGGAAGTGTGGATTCAAACCGAGAATCCGGAAAATCCCGTAATGCGTTTCGCGCTCGCTCACGATTATAAAAGTTTTGCCGCCGCGGAACTTGAAGAACGGAAATTCGCGGGTTATCCGCCTTTTTGCAAACTCTTGCGGATTGAACTCGGGAGTTCCAAACGGGAGTTACTCGGCACTGCCGCGGAAAATTTACAGACAAAGTTGAATGAGATTCAGGGGATTCGGGTGCTGGGGCCTGTGGATGCGTTTATTCCGCGGGTACAGAACGTGTATTGGGTGCAATTCCTCATTAAAGGAACTTCTCTCACCGTTTTGCGTTCCGCATTGAACTCCCTTTGGAAAGAACCGGAAAAATGGGGGATACCGCCGGCCGTTGAAATCAAAGCGGATGTGGACCCTTGTTGACGGCGTGCCCGGCGCAACCGTTGCGCCGGCCGGGCTATATTGCACTAGGGCGTGTTTCCCGCCAAGTGCAACGGAGCCGCGCGCGTCTCCGCCCGTACGGGTCACTATCCCTGCCCGAATGAAAGTCACAGGGTTGGAATAACATTTCTTTGTCACCCTGAACTCGTTTCAGGCTCTAAATTTCTATGTTTAAGTTATGAATTTCAGAGCGTTTCTTTTGTTGTGCCTTTTTGGAACGATTGCCTTTGCCGCAAGTTTGGAACAGGCGGAGCGTTACGCCAAAGCCGGAGAATATGACAAGGCGATTCAGGAATACCGGGCTCTCCTTGCCGCCGATTCCAAGAACTCCAAAGCTTATTTCGGGGCCGCCGAAGTTCGTTTTAAAATGAAGGATTATGCGGGTGCCGTAGCGAATTATCAACTCGCTTACAAAAACAACCCGAAACTCACCGCCGCTTACGAGGGTGCGGCAAAAGCTTATGATGCCGAGGGTAAACGCGATTTGGCGGCGGCGGAACGAGCGAAAATGCCGGCTTCCCCGGCTCCGTCATCGGCAACGAGTGGTGAATTTACCTATAACGGTCCGCTTTTCACGAAAGGCAAGGCTCTTTTCGATGCTAAGAAGTATGCGGAAGCCGCTCCCGTTTGGCTTTCGGTATTGGAACAGCAACCCGGGAATCCCGGAGCTTATTATTATGCGGGTTCCGGGCGTTATGAAATGGGGGAGTTGGATAAAGCGGAAATTAACCTGAAAAAAGGAATCGCATTCTCCGAAGAAGCGCACCGCTATCTCGCTTTGATTTATGAAAAACGGGGAAAAAAGGAAGCAGAGATCAAAGAATTGACGGAATTTATCCGTAAAAGCCCGAATAAAAATACGGTCGCCAAAGAACGGCTCGCTCAACTCAAAAAATCGAATGAAACTCCGGCAGCCGCAGAAGAGAAACCGGCGGTAAAACCTCAAATGCCGGCGGCACCCGAAAAACCGAGTGTCTCGGAACCTGAAGTAACGGAAAAAACGATTCCGGAAGCGGCAACACCGAAAACAGCGCCGGTTCCACAAACGGTTACCGAACGTTTGACGCAGGCAAACCGCTCTTTCCTTGAAGGGGACTGGAATGCCGCACTTTCCGTGTATCGCGGGTTTATCACTTCTGCCGACGAAGATACCAAAGTCTTTGCTTTACTTCAGATGGGGAACATTTACCGCACGCGCCGTGATTTCCGTTCGGCGGTCGCTCGCTACCGCGAGATTGTAGAAAATTATCCGAACTCCGAATGGGCCTCCGAAGCCGAGCGCTCCTGGAAAGAAGTCGTCTTTCAGGAAAAAAACGCCGATCAGTTCCCGCGATAATTGAGGATATGCCCGGTTCGCATACGTTGCGCATGCCCCGGAAATAAAAGTGTTTTAGCGGCGCATCCACGAAATCACGTATTCAACATTGTCATTTGCCGGATGGTTTTGCAATACTTCAAAACCTCCTTCGATGCCGAGTTCCTTACAAGTTAATTCAAAGTGGCAAAGAGCGATTCCGATGTCGATGGAATCAAATTTCAGGAAAGGTTTTTTATAAAAATGCAGTACTTTGTCTTCAAGCACGGCACGCCATTCCTGTTTATTGTTTGCCGAGGGTGCCAAACGGACCATTTTGAGCGGCGTTAAAAAAATACCGGCTTGAGTTTCCGAAAGCGGATGATCGAAATCTTTTTCAAAAAATAACTCTCCGAAAGGCTTTCGCGATGCGTGATTTTTATCTGCCCGGACGATATATTTTTCCAAAAATCGTTTTTTATCGCTTGCATAGCCGACAGGCGAAACAATTCTTAATGTTTCGTTTGGCCGAAGTGGTAATTGTTTTTTAAAGTCACCGCGGTTAAAAGAGCCGCCCAGCCAGCAGGTTCCGAGTCCTAAATTCGTACAAAATAAAATAACCTGTTCAAACATACAGGCCGCCGCTGTTTCGGCAAAAACGGCTTCTTCATAAATCAGCGCCAAATAGGCGGAAGCACCTTTGATAAATCCGTAAGTACCTAACTTTACCGGCTTTTCACCGGAGTTTACGTTAATCCATTCGATTCTTGCCTTTTTACCGAAAGGTACTTGCAGTTGATAGATAAATTCTTTAATTTGAGCGACATGCTCCTGTTGCAGCGGTTCGCCGGTGTAAGTGCGAACGGAATGCCGTTTTTGAATGGTTTCGATAATGTTCATATTGAAATGCTTTCCGTAAATTAATGACCGGAATAAATAATTTATTAAAGTTTGGACATAATCAAAGTAACTCACCTAAATTTTTCTTGTCCCATCCTCCAGTTGGTCGGGGTTTATCCTTTTCCTTGGATTTGTGCATTGGTTAAGTTCGAAGATATATACCATGAATAGTAAAAAGAATATATTTTGGGATATGACAAAAAAAGAATTAACGGCAGAAGAATTGGCACAAATAGCAACAGATTTGCAAAGTAGTAAAAGCGAAAAACGTAAAAGCGCAGCAAAGAAAATCAGTAAAAATCGCCTTGCCGGGTTAGGAGAACCACTTTTTGCCGCTTATCTGAAAGAACGCCAAGATAAACGCACTTGGGAAACTCAATGCGAAATGATTAAGGCATTGGGATTGATTGATTATAAAAAAGCGTTAGAATGCCTTTTTGAAAGAGTCAAACAAAATGTGCCACACGATACGATTACAACATATGCTGCTCTTGCTTATGTTCGCCTCAAACGCAAATCCTTGGATGATGGTGAACCTGTATTAGAATTGTTGAAGTTCGGCAGGCTTTCTGTAATTAGCGGTGCATTAATGGTACTTGCAATGGACAAAATGATGCCGGACAATAATACGATAGAAAAAATAATACGGACATGTTGGGATATACATAAACATAAAGACAGGATAGGAATTGAATATGGACTTACCGACGACAGAAAATATTTGGCGATTGCTTGCGCAAATTGGGATAAAAATTTGGTAAAAGATTTTTTAAACCATTGCATTGAAACGGCTGAAAAGTATGATAACAATTTGAGAGAAGTAAGTCAAAATTCATTAAACGGGAAATTCAGTAAAGCGTATTTGGGGAATTATTAGGGCGTGTTCACATAATCTGAATATCTCGGATAATGTGAACATGCTCTAGATTTCCAAATCTCCGGAGTAAACGGAGATTATTTTTTTGTCTTGAATTTCAAATTGCAGGCTTCCGTCGGCGTTGATTCCTGCAATTGTGCCGGGGGTAACAGTTTCTCCCTGAATGACGCGCGCTTCCCGCCCCACAAAGTTTTCCATTTTTTCCCAGGCTTTGAGCCATGGAGCAAAGCCGTTTTCGGCAAAATCCCGGAGAGAATGTTCGATTTTCCGGAGAATTTCGTTGAGGAGAACCTCCCGGTTGAGTTTTTGGGAGAGGATCATGGAAAGGCTCGCCGCTTTCCGGTCGAGTTCTTGAAAATCCGGAACTTCCGCATTAACATTGAGCCCGATTCCCATGGAAAGTAGCGGGCGGTGATTCGCAAAAAACAGTTCCGAGAGGATTCCGCAGATTTTATGCCCGTTCCACAAAAGATCGTTGGGCCACTTGACGTTTGCTTTCACGCCGTATTCCCTTAAAAGGGAAGCGAGCGTGAGGGCGGTAATTTGAGTAAATCCGGAATAGTTCTTCTGCGGAATGGTATCCAGCGGAATCAAGGTGTTGAAATAAAGGTTTTTGCCGTGCGGGGAAACCCAGGTGCGTTCGTGCCGCCCGCGCCCCTGACTTTGAGTTTCCGCCACAACCACCGTTCCCGGGGGGAGTTCGCGGAAGCGTTCTTTCATGTAAGCGTGCGTGCTGTTTATTTCGGGCAAAAGAATCGCGCCGGAGTGAAAAAGCCCCTGAATATTCCAAAGGGAAAAGGGGCGTTCCGGGGATAATATTTCGGGGAGCATGACACCAAAACTAAAAAATCTGTTGTAGGAAGTCTCTAAAAATTCATTTCCTGTTATATCTTTTCTGGTATGAAATACAGGCAGAAGGGAAAAGGGATGTGGGATAAGGGAGATGAGAAAAATACAGGTATGAAATTTTGAGTATAGGATTTTGGGGTTGGGAAACATCCGGAATGAAACAGTCTCAATTACGGAAAGGCGGCTATTGGATCGTATTGAGATTGTGTGAGTTCCATGACGCAAATATAATAAATATTTCGTGATTTACGCTAACACGCCCTAGTTAAACAGGCGTTTAACACCGAATTCAAAGCTGATTAAATGTTCATATTCGAATGGATCGGTAGATGTATTTCGCCTGTAGAAAGTGGGTCTGTAAACAAGCCCAATGTAGAAATGATCAAATTGAAAAAGACGATCAAATTGATAATAGAGCGGGAAGATCAAACCCAATGCACTGTGGCTTTTATGGCCGGTGCGGTGGGAATCCTCACAAGATTTATGTTTAGAAACGTCTTCATCGGAAGATCCGTCTTTCCAACAAGATGCATTCATACAAGTCCGGCATAAGAAAAACCGTAGCCTATTAGAAATTTTCCGATATGATGATTATTGGAAAGGCTGATATGCCCTGACATTATATTTTCATTGAAACTTCCGGAGCCCGGATCGGAAGCAACCGGAATCGGCAGAAAAAAATCCATAGCTCCCGAAATACCGAAATTAGATAGTGTCGTCACGAGACGCCCAGCCATATAGCCATACATCGAATATGAATAGCCGCCAAAAAGGATTTCTCGTTTTTAGCATAACGAGTCGAT
>QMCE01002546.1_pt1 | contig 22409 bp, 16 predicted proteins | sample 1821851 | NCBI WGS metagenome assembly QMCE01 (sample SAMN09453174, study PRJNA476694) | Termite gut metagenome, whole genome shotgun sequencing project. | isolation source: worker | host: Odontotermes sp. | place: South Africa:Pretoria | collected 2016-01-28 | reverse complement strand
AGCGATTTCATTTCGAGGGCTTTTCCTCCTGCTTTCGGATTGCCCGGACATACATCCACACAGTTGCCGCAACCCAGGCAGTCCATAATGCCTACCTGAATACGGAAGTTCATTCCTTTCATAGCGGCAGGAGCCTTCATTTCAAGCGTGTCGAATGATGCGCCTTTCATCTCGTCCGCATCCAATACGAACGGGCGGATACAGGCGTGAGGACAAACATAGGCACACTGGTTGCACTGGATACAGCTTTCCGCGTCTTCGATGCCCTTGAAGGTAGAAACAGGGAGCAAGTCGCCGTCCTGTGCATTAATCGGACGGACTACCTCGTTGATGAATGCAGGGTCGTTGTTTACAACAGCCCCGTCAGCCGGCAGATTTGCCCAGAAAGCATCAACGGTCAGTTGCTTGTATTCGCCTCCTCGGTCAACGGCAGCGTAGTTTTTGTTTACTTCATTTGCTCAATAGCCAAATCAACCGGAATAACTTGTGTAATGCGGAAGAATGCCGATTGGAGAATGGTGTTGGTACGATTTCCCAAGCCAATTTCCTGCGCAATCTTAGTTGCATTGATATAGTAAACGGAGATATTATTTTTTGCAAAATATGCTTTTACCTTGTTAGGCAGGTGTTTTGCCAGTTCTTCGCCTTCCCAGATGGTATTCAGCAGGAATGTTCCGTTTTTACGAAGTCCGCGTGTTACGTCATACATACGAAGGTATGCCTGAACGTGGCAAGCTACGAAGTTCGGCGTATTTACCAGATAAGTCGAGCGGATAGGAGCATCCCCGAATCGAAGATGAGAGCAAGTGAAACCTCCCGATTTTTTAGAGTCGTAGGAGAAGTATGCCTGGCAGTGCTTATTGGTATTATCGCCGATGATTTTGATAGAGTTTTTATTTGCTCCCACTGTTCCATCGGCGCCAAGACCATAGAATTTAGCTTCGTACATTCCTTCGCCGCCTACTGCAATCTCTTCTTTTTGAGGAAGGGATGTGAAAGTAACGTCATCAACAATACCCACAGTAAAGTTGTTTTTAGGCTGCGGCAATGCCAGGTTTTCAAATACGGAAATAATTTGGGATGGAGTAGTATCTTTTGACCCTAAACCGTAGCGTCCGCCAACGATAGCCGGAGCATTTTCTTTTCCGTAGAAACAGTCTTTTACATCCAGATACAGCGGCTCGCCGGTAGCGCCCGGTTCTTTTGTGCGGTCGAGAACAGCGATGCGCTTTGCTGTTTTCGGAACAGCAGCCAGGAAATGCTTCGCCGAGAACGGACGATATAAGTGAACGGCAACCAAACCTACTTTTTCGCCGTTAGCATTCATATAATCAACTGCTTCGCGGATAGCTTCTGTTACAGAACCCATTGCGATGATAACGCGCTCGGCGTCAGGTGCACCGTAATAGTCGAACAAGCCGTATTTGCGTCCGGTAATTTCCGAAACTTTGTTCATATACTCCTCAACAATCGCCGGAACGGCATCGTAATAGTTGTTGCAGGATTCACGGTGCTGGAAGAAAACGTCCGGATTTTCAGCCATACCGCGGGCAACCGGATTACCCGGATTCAATGCGCGCTGGCGGAATTCAGCTAATGCCTTCTGGTCAACAAGAGGGGCAAGGTCTTCATTTTCCAGCAGCTCAATTTTCTGGATTTCGTGTGAAGTACGGAACCCGTCGAAGAAGTTCAGGAACGGAACCCGCGACTTGATAGTTGCCAGGTGGGCTACGCCGGCAAGATCCATCACTTCCTGTACGGAACCTTCGGCGAGCATTGCAAATCCGGATACACAATGCGTGTGATGCCAGTGTACGCGCCGAAACGTGGAATACGCACGGAAGAAATTCTCCGGCAATTTTATACATATTCGGAATCATCAGCAATAATCCCTGTGATGCGGTATAAGTGGAGGTTAACGCGCCAGCTTGAAGCGACCCGTGAACTGCGCCGGCAGCTCCTGCCTCGGATTGCATTTCCTGTACCAGAACAGTTTCGCCAAAAATGTTTTTACGACCTTTAGCCGCCCATTCGTCTACATATTCTGCCATAGTTGACGACGGCGTAATCGGATAGATAGCTGCTACTTCGGAAAACATATACGAGATATGTGCCGCAGCCTGATTTCCATCACAAGTGATGAATTTTTTTTCTTTAGCCATTTCTTGTATTTGTGTCTTATTTTAAGCACGCAAAGGTAAGAAAAATTTATTCGTTTTGCAACGTATACATTGCAAAATACGTTGAATTTGAAGAAATATTACTCAAAACAGGCAATTTTTAGCTGCTTTGGATAATTGATCTTATTAAATCCCAATTCGGATATTAGACCTCTTCGGAAAATCAGAAAATTTCTTTGCGTCTTTGTGCACTTTGCGACTTCGCGTTAAAGTAAATGAATGCGCTTGCGCTTTTAGGGTTAAACGCAAAGTCGCAAAGTGCGCAAAGACGCAAAGTTTTTTAGCATTAATTATTTTCCGGAGAATTCTATATTTTATTCTACAACACAACGGATGGATAATCCATTGCTGAAATACGGAGCTTTCGGGATTTTTTGCGAAGGTACCGGGTGTTTCAACATTTCTGGTAGCCCATTTCCCGCCGTTTATTAAAACGAAATCCTCTTGAGCAACTGTTTCTAATGCAAATAAAAAGGACATTAAGTATGTCATCAAAATTAATTTATATTATATGCCATCAGCAGGTAATAAAAAATATAGAGATCATTTTATTTGAGTCCGGTAGAAAATAAATACCCCTGCCGGACAGCGTGCCGTCAGGTACGCAACATCGCCTGTTAAGGTTGCAAACCTACAGCTTGCGATTTCACATTGCCATTCTTTTCTACCGGGCTTGAATCCCTACCGGGATTTTTTACAGCGTTAAATACGCTTTTGTTTCATCTACAATCTTCCTTATTCACAATAGTATAAACTAATAAAGATGATGTACTTAATTAAATAAGTGCGTTTTTTCATCTGTTTCAATTTGTTTGCATAACTTGTCAACACGTGAGTTTACAATTATTTTCCTGAAAAATCTATTTTTTGTTTATTTATGTGAAAAAATAAGTACATTTGTCCGAAGTAAATAGAGTGAAGTATGACAGTTACACCCAAGAAATTTTTAGGTCAACATTTTTTAAAAGATCAGCATATTGCGCAGCGCATTGTAGATAGTCTGGAACTTTCGGAGCCGGTGAAGGTACTAGAAGTAGGTCCGGGCATGGGTGTTTTGACGCAATTTTTGCTGCAAAATCCGCTTGCTGATGTGCAGGTGGTGGAGGTTGACCGCGAGTCGGTTGCCTATTTGAAGGAGAATTTTTCCCAACTGGAAAGTCGAATTATCGAAGGTGATTTTTTGCGCTTGGATTTGCAGCAAATTTATAAGAATGAATCTTTTTATGTAATTGGTAATTTTCCGTACAATATTTCGAGTCAGATATTTTTTAAAGTACTTGAAAATAAGAATAGTGTGCCTTGTTGCGTGGGGATGATACAAAAGGAGGTTGCTGAGCGGATAGCCTCTGCGCCAGGCAAGAAAGCATACGGGATTTTAAGTGTTTTTTTGCAGGCATTTTATGATATAGAGTACCTTTTTACCGTCCACGAAAACGTCTTTGACCCGCCGCCGAAAGTGAAGTCGGCGGTTATCCGGTTGCGCAGGAATAAGGTTGAAAAGTTGGATTGCAATGAACAGCTTTTTGTTTCGGTTGTTAAAGTGGGATTCAATCAACGGCGGAAAATGCTGCGAAATTCTTTGCAGCCGATTTTGGGAAAGGATAATCCTGCTTTTCAGTTGCCTGTTTTTACAAAGCGGCCGGAACAGTTAAGTGTCAGCGAGTTTGTCGAATTGACAAATATTGTGGAAAAGCATAAACCATTAACGTAATGAGAAATAAACAACGTATAACAACCGTATGTATCCCACAAAGACACAAAGAACACAAAGTTTACTTGATATTTATCTTTGTGCTCTTTGTGTCTTTGTGGGAAACCACCATATTCGCACAAGACGAAACACCCCGTTACTTATTGTCAAACAAGGCTGTTTCTGTTGGAATCGGCTCGCAAACGGAGCATGACAGCTACCTTTCGCCCTTGCTTTACAAAGGTTCAGTATTCACGGTTATGAGCGAACAGTTGAAGTTTTTCTCACTTCGTTCGAATAAATTTTCGTGGTACAGCGAGTTTGACTTCCAAATTGGGGCATTGGAGAATCCGGCGCAAAGTGCCGTGATGTTGCCTTTTACCCTTCGCTATTTTTTCGGCGTTCATTGGCATATCCGTCCGGTTAAAAACATGAATATTTTGGTTGGTGGAATGGTAAATTCGGATTTAGGCGGACGTCTTCTCTTGCAGAATCAGAACAATCCGTTTTCGGTCAATGCCGCTACCAACTTGTGGGTTTCGGCAATGGGCTATTACCATTTGCCTTTGCGGAGAACAACGTTGACCTTCCGCGAGCATTTTGCCATGCCTGCCGGCGGCATAATGTTTTCGCCCGAATATATGCAAACGTACTATGATATTTCAATGTCGGGAAAATTGGGAAATAACATTGTTTTGACCTCGTTTGGCGGACGGTTGGCTTGGCGCAACAAAATTTCGATGGATTTGCCTGTCTCGTTTTGCACCTTCCGTTTCGGTTTTTTGGCAGAACGAACCGTAACCAATGTAAACCTGCTTGAAACGAGAAGTACAAACCTCTCATTTTTAGTCGGTTTAGTCTATAATTTTTCTACGTTTAAGGGAAATAAGCCGGTTCCGGACGAGTTTCATAATCCAACGAATTAATTGACAGGTTATTAGAGATAAAAAGATAAAGTGATGAATATGTATAGGAGATTAATTTATATTTTTATATTTCCGTTATTTTGTTTTTCTTGCGATAAAGACTTGGAAATCAATAATTCGCGATTGGAAAATTTTGAAATGCTGTGGCGGATTGTGGACGAGAAATATTGTTTTTTCGAGTATAAAAAAGACAGCATCAAGAATTGGAACGAGGTGTACCGCGAATACAAGCCGAAGGTATTGGCTTGTCGATCCGACACGGAGATGTTTTACATTTTCGGCGATATGCTCAATGAGTTGAAGGACGGACATGTTAATTTATATTCTTCGTTTGATATTTCGCGATATGATATACAAGGCAATTTACCGTTCAATTTTAACAGTAACCTGTTGCGAGGCGACCGCTATTTGGGAAAGGATTTTAAAATGGCGGGCGGCTTGCGATATAAAATACTGGAAGGAAACGTGGGGTATATCTATTACGGTAGCTTTTCGGACGGATTTAGTGACGCGAATTTAGATTATGTGCTTGACTATTTCAGGTATACAGAAGGTATTATTCTGGATATCCGGAACAATGGCGGCGGATCGGTTATGTATGTTGATATGCTGGCATCGCGGTTTGCCGGTAATTACGAAGTGCTGGTCGGATATTGGCAAAGCAAGGTAGGGAAGGGGCACAACGATTTTTCCAAGCCGCGGGCGTTGTATTTGTCGCCAAGCGATCGCGTTTTGTACCATGGAAAGGTAGCGTTACTGACTAACCGCTCTTGTTACAGTGCTGCCAATAGCTTCACGCAGACGATGAAAGTGTTGCCTGAAGTGGTTGTTTTCGGCGATAAAACAGGCGGCGGCTCGGGGATGCCGGTTTCGAGCGAATTACCGTGCGGTTGGTCGTTGCGCCTGTCGGTAGCACCTTATATGGATGAGAAGAAGCAAATTACGGAATTTGGTATTGAGCCTGATATAAAGGTGGATATGCGTGTAGAGGATGAATTACAAGGGATTGATACGATTATTGAAACGGCGAAAGGTTGGATTTTAAGCTATTAAAATTTTTCCCCCAATAACATCTTTATAAATTCCTGATAAAGAATGCCAAATTTTTTGTACCTTTGCTTCCTATCCTAAAAAATGATTGTTTAAAAATATGGCTGAAACTAATTTTGTTGATTACGTGAAGATTTTTTGCCGTTCAGGAAAGGGCGGAGCGGGTTCTACGCATCTTCACCGGGAAAAGTTTGTTCCCAAAGGGGGACCTGACGGCGGCGATGGTGGTCGCGGCGGTCATATTATTTTAAAGGGAAATAAAAACTTTTGGACGCTTATCCACTTGAAATTTGCACGCCATGTCTTTGCCGGAAACGGAGAGAGTGGGGGAGCAAGCCGTAGTTTCGGTAAGAACGGCGGCGATAAAATAATTGAGGTGCCGTGTGGTACGGTCGCTTTTGATGGCGATACAGGTGAATTTATTTGCGATATTACAGAGCATGACCAGGAAATCATTCTGTTGAAAGGCGGTCGCGGAGGACTTGGAAATTGGCATTTCCGTACGGCGACCAACCAAACACCGCGTTATGCCCAACCCGGAGAACCTGCGATAGAAAAAAATATCGTGCTGGAACTTAAAGTGCTGGCAGATGTCGGTTTGGTAGGATTCCCCAATGCGGGAAAATCTACGTTGCTCTCTGTTGTTTCGGCGGCTAAGCCTAAGATAGCCAACTATCCGTTTACTACATTGGTACCGAATTTAGGTATTGTCCCTTATCGCGACCTGCGCTCGTTTGCCATGGCTGATATTCCGGGAATTATTGAAGGGGCTTCCGAAGGTAAAGGGCTGGGATTGCGTTTTCTCCGCCATATTGAAAGAAATGCGTTATTGCTCTTTTTGATTCCTGCCGATTCTGAAAATATTTTAAACGAATACAATATATTATTAAACGAATTGGAACAATTTAATCCCGAATTACTTGAAAAACAGCGAGTGTTAGCTGTTTCAAAATCAGATATGCTGGACGAGGAGCTGATAGAAGCGTTGAAAAGCGAACTTCCCGGTGATATTCCGGCTGTATTTATTTCTTCTGTTTCCGGACTGGGAATTACAGAGCTGAAAGATATTCTTTGGGAAGAACTCAGTAAAGATGAAAATCGCCATGTAACTATTAGTCACAGATCGATGAATATTGATTTAATTGACGATGATGACGATGACGAGGAATATGACGATGATGATTTTGACTGGGAATGATTGATTCTTAAGTTTGTTTAAATTTTACAAAAAAATAAGATAGTTGTATATGCTGTAGGCGTTTGATATGGGTCGCCTTAAGTTTGTAGTAGAAATATTTTGGGCTTATCCAAGTGTAAGTCGTTGACTTGATAAATTTAGGTTAATAAACTAGTATAGAGAGTCGATATTTATGAAAATCAACTATATTTGTAGAACAGCTGAAATAAAAATCCAATTTATCACGTATGAGATTACAAAAATTCATTTTATCCGTAGCCTTTTTAGTATTGCCGGTTATTGTTTTGGCACAAAAAAACGATGTTTATATCAGTGGAGATTCGCTTATTAAGCTGGGAATAGAGCAGTATTACGGGGAAAAATACGAGGAAGCATTGAAGTACTACTCGGAAGTCAATCCCAATGACAAAGATTATCCATTGTCATTATATAACAAAGCGTTGACATACAGTGTGATGGATAAAAAAGAGGAGGCACTGCAAGAATTAAAGCTCATGCAAAAATATGCTAATTCGCTGGATTACGATTATTACAACTTATTGGGGAGTGTATTGGATAACCTTGACCGGCGGGAAGAAGCCATGAAAATGTTTGAAAGCGTTTATTCCCGGTATGAACATACTTTTCTTATTCCATATAATTGTGCTGTTACTTATTATAGAGACGGAAAGTTGGATAAGGCAAGAACTATTTTGGAGAAAAACGTACGCATCAACCCATACCATTTTAATAGCCACATCGCTTTGGGAAAAATTCATTATGCGCAAGGACGTTTAGTGCCGGCTTTGTTGTGCTTTGCCTACGCTTCGACAATCAACGATAGTTCTCAAGCGGGATACATTGCGTATAACTATTTTGACCAGGCATTAAACGGTGAATTGGGAGAATCAATTAAAAAAGAATCAGGTTTGGATGCTGCCGGGTCTGCCGGTGATGAAATCAACCAGCCGTTCAAGGAGCTTGAGTACATGCTTATGAATTACTTCGCGGGGAATACAAATTTTGTTTTAAAAGCGAAAATTGACTATAAAACCACTCGCCAGCTTCAGTTCCTGATTGAAAACATAAAGACGGATTCCGGAAAAACAGACGTACTCAACCAGCAATATATTCCGTTTTTCAACCAGCTTGTAGAAAGCGGCCAAATGACACCTTACATCTATTTCTTTGTCCGTTTCTCCGAAAACAAAGACGTTGTAAAGCAGATAAATAAAAACAAGAATCCAATTGAAAAGTATATCGAATGGGTCGTTCAAACTGTCAATAAAGGCCGGGAAAAATTGTTTGATCCTAAGAGTACTATCTATTATACATTCAATCAATCGGGCATTGAGTCGGAAGGAGGCTATTCTGATGTACAGGATAATGTGGAGAGAGGAAACTGGATTTTTTATCATAATAACGGAGAAAAAAGAGCAGAAGGTGTTTTGGTAAATGGGGAAAAGGACGGGGTTTGGACTTACTACAATGAAAATGGAAATCTTAAAACCAAAGAGATATATAAAGGCGGTTTGGTAGAAGGAGAGCTGGTTGCATACAACAGCAATGGTACTCTTGCCCAGAAGTCAAATTACAGGAACAATAAGGAGGAGGGAGAAAGCCTTTATTTCAATTACGCCGGATTTCCTCTAAGTAAAATGACTATGAAGGATGATGAAATAGAGGGACTTTACACTTTTTATTATGATAACGGAAGTGTTTGTTATACAATAGAATACGATAAAGGTAAGCGCAACGGTGCATATACCGTGTTTTATGAAAACAATACACTTAAAAAAACAAGCTTCTACAAAAATGATGAGTTAGATGGGGCCGCTACATTTTATTACGCAAATGGAGAAAAATGGAGTGTGGAAAATTATAAGAATGGAAAAGCCGTAGGACTTCAACAAACGTGGTATTCTAATGGTAAATTAAAAAAGGATTACACAACTAACGAAGCAGAAAAAATTACCGGCATTTACAAAGAATTTCATTCCAATGGACAATTATCTGATTCCTTGATATATAATAAAGACGGGATACCGCAAGGAACCGGTTATTTTTTCGACCGCGACGGAAAGCTCCATTATACCACACTGTATAACAGCAAGGGAAAATGGGAGAAAGTTACGTTCTATGACAAGAGCGGCAAAGAGGTCGGTTCCGGCAAAAAAGAGAAAAATATGCTTAATTTACAATTGCTGAATCCGGAAGGACAGCTTGTCTGCAAAGGACAGTATAAGGACGATGAAGCAGAGGGAATATTTGAGTATTACGATTTTTATGGCAATTTGACGGAAAAACGGAATTACAAAGATGGAGAAATAGATGGAGAGAGAATCTTTTTTTATGGGCAAACGGGCAAAATCTGTCAAAAAAGTCTTTATAAAGACGGAAAACGTAATGGTTTTTATACGCAATATTATGTCAACGGAAATATCAATTCCCAAGGATATTTTGTAGATGGGGAAAAAGAGGGAGAATGGAAAACTTTCTATCCGGACGGACAGCTCTCTGCCGTTAATTTTTACAGGGAAGGAAAATACCAGGGAGTGCAAAACTATTATTCGTCTGAAGGAAAAAAGAGTCGCGAAGAGTTTTATGAAAATAAGGTTATGACCCGGCTTGCCTATTACGATGCGGAAGAGGAGATATTAGATAGTTGCCGCTTTACTAACGGATACGGAAAACTCTTGTTGAAGTACCCGGATGGAAAAACCTACCGTGAATGCCAATCGATAAAAGGAGGAGAATATAATGGTGAATTTACTGTTTATAATGTGAAAGGCGATATTACAAGCCAATCTTTCTTGATAGCCGGAATGTACAATGGTAAAAGAATCCTCTACAACGATGATAAAGAAAAAACACGTGAAGAAAATTATCTCTTAAACAACTTGCACGGTAAAACAACGTATTATCAAAACGGTAAGCTTTCCTGCGAGATAGAATATTTTATGGATGTTCCTGTGGTACGGACAGATTATTATCCGAACGGAAAAAAATCGTTTGAATGTAGCTTTAACGATTATGAAGAACGCGAAGGATGGGCTTCGGTTTATAGTGAATCGGGCGAACTTCAATATAAGCTTCTTTATAAAAGAGGAGAGTTGACTGGTTTCGGTTATTTAGACAAAGACGGAAGCGAAGTTGAAAAGCAGTTAACTAAGGGTATGAACAAGATTACCGCTTACTATCAAAACGGTAATAAATCGTTGGAAGCAACCATAACCGGCGGCTGGCGCGAAGGCAGTTATACGCGCTGGCATCCGGACGGGAAAGTATATTCGGAATCCAACTATTTGAATAACAACATGACAGGAGTAGAAAAGAAATATTCGCCGGAAGGTGTATTGACCGAACATAGCTTCTATGAAAATGACCATTTACACGGTCTTTCGAGAAAATATTCGGATAAGGGCGTTTTGTTGTCGGAAGAAGAGTATATGAACGGTTACTTGCATGGAACTTCCAACTATTATCAAGCAAACGGAAAACAGAGGTGTACCCGGATTTATAATCAGGGATTGCTGGTTTCCGAAAAATAATGTTGAAACTGTCCCCGTTAGGGATTGTTGCAATACTATAACCCCAATAAAATATATGTATTTGAAAATGAATAAAAAAACCTTCGTTCTATTTTCTCTTTTTCAATTTCTGACCTGCGGTTTACTTTTTGCGCGAAATCCCGCAGAAGAGCTGCTTTATTTTGAGCAAAAATACCCAAATTCCTCTGCTGTTGATGTAACATTGAAACAGCGGCTGGACATAAGTATAGTAAAAGGAATCCCCGAAATCTATTTTGAATTTTATTCCGAAACCATTATATTGACCGATATTGTGTCCGGGTTTGCGAATGAAGAAATACCTTATTCTCCTAAAGGTATGCTTGTGTCGGTCGAAGCATGGTCGCTTATTCCCGATGGAAACAAGTATAGAAAAATACCGGTAAAAAATTTTACGCATAAATCGGCTGTCGACGATATATTTTTTGATGATACCCGCACTTGCAACTTTGTTTATTCCGGATTGACGAAAGGAAGCAAAGTTGTGTATAAATACAGAAGAAAAATAGAAGACCCATATCTCCTTCCGCGCCTGTTCTTTTCTTCTGTAAGAGGTATTGAATATGTCGAAGCTATAGTTGAATACGATAACCTGGTTGATATGCAATTCAGCTATTTCGGCTTTCAGCCCGGTGTAGGAAGCAGCTATTCCGTCAACAAGGGAAAAAAGAAAACAAGCATGCAAATAGCAATGCAATCTGTTCCGAAAATAAAACCGGAGAAGTACGTAACCTCTTACATCCCTTATTTTATGCACGCCATACCGCGCATAGCCTATTATAAAACGCCGGGTAGCGACAATCCTACGGCGGTTCTTCCCGACTTGGAACACTTGTATAAATACAACGCAAGCAATATCGACAGCATTGTCAAAACCGACGATTCTATACTTTCTGTGTTGGCTGACTCGATCACTTCGCAACTTTCCAATGAATTTGATAAGGTCAAAGCTGTTTACTATTGGGTGCAGCACAACATACATTATGTGGCTATCGAAGACGGTAATAACGGAGTGGTACCGGCAAGTGCGCTTTATGTATATGAAAAAAGATACGGCGACTGTAAGGGAATGGCAAATTTGATTTACACGCTGTTGAAAAAGCTGGGAATAGATGCTTACTATACGTGGGTGGGAACGGTAGAGTTGCCTTATAAATATACGGAGGTGCCTACTCCTTTTATTGATAATCACATGATTGTGACCTACATTGACCAAGCAGGCAAATACTATTTTTTGGATGCGACTGCCGAGTTTCAAAGCATTGAAATGGCTCCCGAATCCATACAGGGTAAGGAGTGTTTGATTGCTGCCGGCAAGGATTCTTTTCAAGTGAAAGAGATTCCCTATTCTATAAGCCGGATTTTTTATAATACCCGGTTGAATATTGAAAATTTGGATTTGAAAGTGGACGAAACCGGACAGTTTTACGGAAACATAGCGCGCGACAACGCCTATTATGTAGCACGTAGAACCGAAGAAAAAAAACGCCAAATCGACGCTCAAAAAAGTACAGTACAGTAATTTGTATGAAGTTGACAAAGCATTGGAAATCAAAGCAGAATATGTACTAAACGATTATGTCGTTAAGAGCGGTGCAAAGATTTACGTAAAACCCTTTTTCAGAGGATTAAATCCGGTAATCATTGAATCCGGCCGGGAATATGAATTTGAATTTGAGCAAAAGGAACATTATAAATGGATACAGGAAATGGAGATTCCCAACCAGTATAATGTAGAGGAATTACCGGAAGAGGTATCGTATAATCATCCGCTATTCTCTTTTTCATCCAAATTTACAACCAGGGGAAATAAGATATATGCGGAAATCGAATACCTGGCTGATTTTGTTCGATTACCCAAAAGCGAATACGGTTCGTGGAATGAAATGAACCGGATAATACAAGATTTTTGTAATCAATCTTTTGTTTTTAAACAGAAATAAAACTTATGGCAAAGAAAATGTTTTCACTCATGCTGCTTTTGTGCTCCGTCAATATCCTTTTCGGACAGCATGATTTTTACAGTAAATTATCGGACGCTGCAATCAGTTTAACGCAACAGAAAGTTATCTACGACCCAAGCTATTTTAAGTTGGATTATCCTAACGGCGATGTTCCTGCCGGCAGAGGCGTATGTACCGATGTTGTTATCCGCGCTTATCGAAAACTTGGCATTGATTTGCAAAAAGAGCTGCACGAGGATATAAAGGCAAATTTTGATAAATATCCCAGTCAAAAAAGATGGGGATTAACGAAGCCCGATAGAAACATTGACCACAGACGGGTTCCCAATTTAATGGTTTTCTTTAAACGGCATGGAATTGAAAAAAACATCTCAACTGATGCCGGGGATTACCAGCCCGGCGATATTGTTTGCTGGGACTTAGGCGGCGGGGTAACACATATCGGCATTGTGGTAAACAAAAAATCGGACAACGGTGCCAGATACCTGATTGTTCATAATATCGGAGCAGGGCAAGTTGAAGAGGATTGTTTATTCAGCTATTATAAAATTATTGGGCATTATCAATATAAAAAGTAGATTTTACATTTCTTTTCTCAATCCACCCGTTAATCGAATCCAGTAGACGCGGAGATTCTTTGCTTACCGCCCAGGCATGCAGCTGCGAAAAGCTGATTCCGGTAGAAATATCCAGTACCGGATAATCCGTAAGCATACTTGACGCGGTTTGGTAATCGCAAACGGCGTAATCAATTTCTCCTTTTGCAACTAATACCAATAAATGTGCGGATTCATAATCCTGCATTTCGATGATTTGAAGCGTATCGCCGATTTCACTTGCAAGGTTTTTTAAACGCGGGATGTAAGGAGATGCCTGTGCGATGTATATTTTTTTACCCGGAAGTTCCAACTGGCTATGCACGAAAACGGAAGTCGTGTCTGCGGCTTTTCGTTGCACCAATACTTGTTTATCTAAGACTATGCTTTCCGTAAACGCAACCAATTCTCTTAGCCCGGAGGTAACAGGAATAAACCGTGCTACAAGATCATATTTCCCGCCGGTTAACCCTTCGAGGCTTGCGTTCAATCCGGTTTCCAAATGAATCTCAACCGGAATATCCAAGTATCCGGAAAGCGACATCACCATTTCGTATTGTTTCCCGCCAATTGAATCGCCGTCTTGGAAATAATCGGAGGTACCATAATTCATTACTACGCGCAATACGCCCGATTCTTTGATTTCATCATAATCTCTCGGTTTGTTCGTTCCGCAGCGAAACGCAAAAATAACGATGAAAAACAAAGCGGAAAGCAAGGTTGCCTGGTTGTATTTATTGGTTATCTTTTTCATGCGAAAATATTTATTTTTGACAGTAAGGCCGTATGGAACTTGCAGGTATTTTCATTCTTTTGTGTGAAGTCCGTTCGTGCGCGTTTCATTAAAAAGAAAGAATGTTTTTTTACATCACTGCTGTTTTTTTATTTAATGTTAATTCTTCAAATAAATCGAAATGCCAATCTTCAAATAAGAAGGATCCAACGCATAGCCGGGAAGAACAAGGTAGTTATTGCTGCTCATCGTTCTGTTCAAGTGGTTGTATTGAACAAAAAAGCGAGCTGTTTTCAGTTGGCAGTTTATGTAAGCATTGATGTAGGGATAATCGCCCACCTTGTAGTCGTTCTGTTGATAAAAAACACCCGTTGCCGGCAAGTAACGCGGTGCATAATACTCCGTGTTATAACGCATATTAGCTCCTATTTGAATGGTCAACACCTTGAAAAGTTTATCAAATTGGAAATAAAGATTTGAATACCAGCAAAGTTCGGGCAACGGGATAACCCGCTCATTAGTCGATTTTTGATAAACAATTTCATTATCCCAGTGCAGATACCACAAGAACTTAACCTGCTCTTTCAGTGAAAATTCAACAATCTCAATATTTTCTTTGTGCTGTTCCGGCAATGCTGTTTTATCCCAATAAACATAGTTTTTCACATCCTTAATGCCGGCAGAAAAAGCAATTCCCAACGATGGATAGAATGCGAAAGAAGGGAAAGATAGCGAGCCTTTTGCCGACAAGATGTTTTTATGATCAAACCTGTTTTCCCATTGTATATGGTTGGAAAAATAATACTCTTCGAAAAAATCGGGGGCTTCTCTTTTGTATTCTGCTTGTGCGCCGAGACTTACCGGTTGCCTGCCGATATTGAATTTGCTTTGAACATTTCCTTCCAGCAAAAAAGAAGAAGCCTTTTTTTTCTCATCTCTAAAGTAATATTCTCCGGTAAAGCTGTATGTCAGATTTTCACCGAGATATTTTGCCAGTGTTGCACCAACTCCTATTTTATAGACAGTCTCTTTCGCGAGTTTATCAGTATGAATCAAAAATCCGAGCAGGCTATCGGCTTCCGTTGGTTTTTTAGGATTTTTTCCGTTAAGATAGGAGTAATTTTTTATATCCGCCACCATATATCCGGTCAATCCGAAATTCATCAGCGTGTTAAATTCCTGATTCAATGAAATACCCGCGACATGCTTCATTTGGAAAAATCGAACGGAATCCATTGTTTGCGAACGGTTTACAAACAAAGTGTCGGCAAATAAAGGATCGCCTATCTTATAAGTTTGATAGAAATTTGCGACACTGCCTAAATCTTTTTCATGGTACCTTTTACGGCTATTTTCCGATTGAAATGTGTATATGAATGAAGTAACCGGAATAAAAGTCTTTGCCGTCGAATCCTTGGTTATCTCCACGTCCCTTTCTATTCCGATATGGTATTTATAATTAAGGTATGTATTCCAGTTCCATAATTTGGAACGGACATTATTCCTGGGAAAAAAGACCGCCATATCCGGAGCATCCAAGTTTCCGTGTTCGCGTGGATTAGTAACTGTTGAGTCATTTACCAGCCCCCCGTTTTCAAAATTTTCATATCCGTTGAACGAAATGTTGGCCATTAAGTTATGATGCTTTCCCATATAACTTCCGAAGAAACCTGTATTATAGTGCTTGGTTGATTGGGAAGTATATGCTCCGTAGGCATTTATCCAGTCGCCATACATTCCTACGTTAACCGCTGGATTGATGTTTACGGCAAACACACCGTGTATACGGCTGGCTGACTTCCCTGTGGGACCGCCGGAAAAGTAGCCCAAGTTGGTATAGGGCAGTTTTGTGTCAAAATATCGTACCTCTTTTGACGGGGTATAGTATATTTCGTAGGGTTCAAAAAATAAGAACCCGGATTTCCGTTGCCTGTCAAAGAAAATCTTTGATCTGCCCGGCGAGCCGAGATTCCCGAGAAATTCTAATGCAATAGTATTTTTTTCAGCCGGATTGGTAATAATGAAATCTGTTATTAACGTATCTAAATCCACGGGTTTTACTGTTCCTAATATTCCGGAAGCAATCCAGCTGTTTGTACGCTGTATGTACTGTACCTTGTCGTTTGAATATAAACGCTTGGGTGTCTGGTCGCCGGATCCGGCAGCTTCAACTTCTTCTACCTCTTCGTGTTCATGTTCATGTTCGCTTTCGTGTTCGTAATAGTGGTAGTGTTCTTCCTGTGCGTAAACGAAAAACACAAAAAATAAACCGAATAGTATGCTTGCTATCTTTTTCATCGTTGCAAAGATACATTTTTTTATTTCTCCTTATAACAAAAAAGAGGTATAGGAATTAAAAAATTTACTAACTTTACAAGCCGAAATAAAAACGAAAAAATAAATTCAAAATATACACATACACATAATGAAAGTAGATGTTTTATTAGGGTTGCAATGGGGCGATGAGGGGAAAGGAAAAATCGTAGATGTCCTTACTCCTGATTATGATTTGATTAGTCGTTTCCAGGGCGGACCGAATGCGGGACATACATTAGAATTTGAAGGTCAGAAATATGTATTGCGTTCCGTTCCTTCGGGAATTTTCCAGGGAGGAAAAATCAATGTAATCGGGAATGGCGTGGTGCTTGACCCGGCTCTTTTCAAGCAGGAAATAGAAGGTCTGGAAGCATCCGGACACAACCTGGCTGAAAGACTGTACGTTTCCAAAAAGGCGCATTTGATTTTGCCGACCCACCGCTTGCTGGATGCCGCCTACGAGTCGGCAAAGGGAAGCGCCAAAATCGGCACTACCGGCAAAGGTATCGGTCCGGCCTATACCGATAAAGTCAGCCGTAACGGCTTGCGCGTGGGAGATATTCTCTGCAATTTTGAAGAAAAATATAAGGCAGCTGTTGCCAGGCACAAGGAAATCCTCAGTCATTTCGACTTTGAATACGATTTGGAAAGCATCGAGAAAGATTGGTTCGAAGGCATTGAAAAATTGAAAACATTCCAATTCATTGACAGCGAATTTATCATCAACGACATATTGGCAAGCGGCAAAAAAGTGCTGGCGGAAGGTGCACAGGGAACTATGCTGGATATTGATTTCGGTTCTTATCCGTTTGTAACCTCTTCCAACACAATTTGTGCGGGAGCCTGTACCGGATTGGGTGTTTCGCCCAAAAAAATCGGCGAAGTTTACGGTATTTTCAAAGCCTACTGCACGCGCGTAGGCAGCGGTCCGTTTCCTACCGAACTGCACAACGAAGAGGGCGATGAAATGCGCCGTCTGGGAAATGAATTCGGTTCCGTAACCGGCCGTCCGCGCCGCTGCGGCTGGATTGATCTGGTTGCTTTGAAATATGCCGTGATGATCAATGGCGTTTCGCAATTGATTATGATGAAAAGCGATGTACTGGATCAATTTCCAATAATCAAAGCCTGCGTAGCTTATAAAATCAATGGCGAGGAAACGGATGAATTTCCGTTCGACATTACCGAAGGCGTAGAACCTGTTTACGCAGAACTGCCGGGATGGAAAACAGATATGACCGGGATGCAGAGCGAAAACGAATTTCCGGAAGAGTTTAATAACTATATTGACTTTCTGGAAGATTATCTGGAAGTACCGGTTAAGATTGTTTCCGTCGGACCGGACAGGGCACAAACGATTATTAGGTATGTAGAGTAAAGAGTAAAGAACAAAGATAAAAGAACAAAGATAAAGGAGCAAAACGAGCGACTTTAAAAATGTCTTTTGTCTTTATTCTTTGTTCTTTTCATCTAATTTCAATAGGTATGTAGAGTAAAGAACAAAGATAAACGAACAAAGATAAAGGAGCAAAACGAGCGACTTTAAAAATGTCTTTTGTCTTTATTCTTTGTTCTTTTAATCTAATTTCAAAACAAATGAGCGACCAACGATACAATTTACGCGGTGTATCCGCCGGCAAGGAGGACGTACACAACGCGATTAAAAACATTGACAAGGGAATTTTCCCGAAGGCTTTTTGTAAAATAATTCCGGATATTCTGGGCGGAGACGCGGCATATTGCAACATTATGCACGCCGATGGCGCAGGAACAAAATCTTCGCTTGCCTACCTTTACTGGAAAGAGACCGGCGACTTGTCGGTATGGAAAGGCATTGCGCAGGACGCATTGATTATGAATATCGATGATTTGCTTTGTGTCGGGGCAACGGACAATATCTTAGTGTCATCGACTATCGGGCGAAACAAGCTGCTGATACCGGGCGAGGTTATTTCTGCCATCATCAACGGAACCGATGAGCTGCTTGCAGAACTTCGCGGGATGGGAATCGGCGTATTTGCCACCGGAGGTGAAACCGCCGATGTGGGCGACCTGGTGCGCACCATCATTGTCGATAGCACGGTTACCTGCCGGATGAAGCGCTCGGATGTGATAGACAATGCCCGCATTCAAGCCGGCGATGTGATTGTGGGACTGGCATCTTACGGACAGGCATCTTACGAAAAAGAGTACAACGGCGGGATGGGCAGCAACGGGCTTACTTCTGCCCGCCACGATGTTTTTGCCAACTATCTGGCGCAAAAATATCCGGAGAGTTATGATGTGGCGGTTCCTTCGGACTTAACCTATTCCGGAAAGCTGAAATTGACGGACGAAGTCGCCGGTTCGCCTCTAAACGCGGGGAAATTGGTACTTTCGCCAACGCGGACGTATGCGCCTGTTATCAAAAAAATATTGGACGAAATGCGTCCGGAGATTCACGGAATGGTGCATTGTTCGGGCGGTGCACAAACGAAAGTGCTGCATTTTGTGGAAAATCTGAAAATCGTAAAAAACAACCTGTTTTCTGTTCCGCCGTTATTCAAGACGATCCGGGAGCAATCGGGTACGGACTGGAAAGAAATGTACAAGGTTTTTAATATGGGGCACCGTATGGAAATCTACGTTCGTCCGGAAATAGCGTCACAAATTATCGAAATTTCAAAATCGTTTAATATTGAAGCTCAAATTGTTGGCTTTGTGGATAAGTCAGATAAGAAGGAGCTGTTGATTGAGAGCGAATTTGGGCGTTTTGAGTATTAAAAGATAAATTATTTCCCACAAAGGCACAAAGAGCACAAAGGTCATAAAAAACTTTGTGCTCTTTGTGCCTTTGTGGGAAATCCTGAAAATTTTCTACTTTTTCTTGACTTCTACACTTGTCTGTTCAAGATGTAAGTTTGAGTGTTAAAAAATAAATTATTTCCCACAAAGGCACAAAGAGCACAAAGGTCATAAAAAAAACTTTGTGCTCTTTGTGTCTTTGTGGGAAATTCAAATTATAATATTTCTTGTAAATTATCTGATTTACAGTGTGCTACCATTCTTGCATAAATCAAAATATGCCGTTCAAGGCAATACCGGATATTTTCATTAATTAATCCTTGTTTATTTAACTAAATTTTTTCATAAAAATAAAAACAAAAATGCTTCCGGATGTGTTATACCCGGAAAGAAATAAATCTTTTCTTTAATCTAAGAGTCTTTTTGGATTAATTAAACACCACCGTTATACGCTTTTGTCGCATTTTTTTAACTCCTGATGCGAATCATTAGTTCAAACAGTTTCTAAAAAATGACGCTTGGGAAGAAATATGAAACAGTAAAATTTAATTAGTATTTCTTCTTTGTAAAAAAATATTGCAATTCTTTAACTAAATAATATATTTTATGAAAAAAAATTTCTTTCTGTTTATTGCATTATGTCTTGCGCACACAGGACTTGCGCAACTAAAAGTAAACAATGTTGGCAATGCTGCAATTGGTGGTGAACCCTTATCTAATGCCAAGCTGAGTTTTTATAGCGATAATACATCACCAACTACTTACGGATTGTACAGTGTTTTGGATAATTATGTTGCTCATTGTCAGTATGGTAAATCTTTGTATGGTGCTTATTTTAAAAATAAGCTGTCTGATCCGGCGGGAGGAACTTCATGTGGTACATCTTATGGAGTATTTATAGACAACGATGTGGCTTCATATAGTGGTCATAGTTATGGAGTTTATGTAAACAACAAGGGAAACCATTATTCCGGAAATTCATACGGATTTTATGCAAACAGTACGATTGATGGCTATGGTGGTATTGCGTATGGTGCCTATTTTTCTGCGTCTACCGCTACTAGCCGTCATACTGTTTATGGTATTTATTCGACTGTTTCGGGTACTAATGCCGGCAATCTATATGCCGGTTATTTTACCGGAGGTAAAGTAGTCATAATGAATGGCAGTGTAGGTATAGGTAAACAACCAACAGCAGGTTTGCTGGATGTTGCCGGAAGTATTGCCGTAAATGGTTCCGTTGTGATTACTTCGGACGAACGCCTGAAAAGCGCCATAAAACCATTATCTGATGAAAAAGAAAAACTCTATCTATTACAGGGAAAATCCTATAAAAAAACGCTTCCGCCTATAGAGGTAAAAGAAGATTCCCTATCTGCAACGAAAAAAACAGAAGAGAAAAAAGAGCTAATCGAATTTTCGGAATATGGTTATTTAGCTCAGGAACTAAAAGAGGTTTTTCCCGATTTGGTAAGCCTGGACTCAATCGGTTATTATTCGGTTAATTACATTGGGCTGATTCCTGTTATTGTTGAAGCTTTGAAAGATCAACGGTCGGAAAACGAAGAAAAACAGATCCAAATCGAAAAGCAAAAAAGCTACTGGCTGAAAATGAAAAACAACAGATTCAAATAGATGAACAAAGAGAACAAGTCAAACAACTGGTAAAATTGATGGGTATAAAATCTATTGACAAAAAAGCGTTTGAAGAAAACGGCATAGAATCCATTCCGCTGTTGTTGCAAAATACGCCTAATCCGTTTAACCAGGCTACCGAAATCGGTTATTTTATTCCCGGAACGGTAGGCAATGCCAATATCTATATCTACGATGTAAATGGAGTTCAACAAAGAAATATTTCTATTGCCGGACGAGGTAATGGAGTAACCGTATTGCAAGCCACGGCATTACAAGCCGGTATTTATTTTTACACGCTAATTTGTGACGGCAAGCCGGTGGATACGAAACAGATGATTTTGACAAAATAACTATATATACTCAAACACAATTGGTTTGCGAAAAGTATTAGCTTGAATTTACAAAGAGATCTTTTGCAAACCAATTCTGTTTGAGTATAATTTAAAAAGCTACAATCATGAAAAAGACATTTCTTTTATTTGCTACACTGTGTGTTGCACAGGTAGGCTTTGCACAACTAAAAGTTGATGCAGCAGGAAAGGTGGGGATAGGAACCACTCCCCAAACTCACAAATTAGAAGTTGCCGGAAATACCCTTGTTACCGGGAATATTTATATTGGAGGCACATCTAATTCTTTAGCTACGACAGGAAACACTCCCATTGTTTTCAAGGTGAACAATTCGGTAGAGTCGGGTTATACGGGATCTTCCGGAAATTACAAAGTGGCTTTCGGATACGGTGCTTTAAGTAATATAACCGGCGGGTACAATACCGCCATTGGTTATGAAGCACTTAGAGCAAATACGGGAGGTACCCACAATACCGCCAATGGTCATGCAGCACTTTGTGCAAACACGACCGGCAGGTACAATTCTGCCAATAGTATGGATGCGCTTAGATTAAACACTACCGGCTCAAACAATACCGCCATTGGTTTTTATGCGCTTCATGCAAACACTACCGGCTCTTACAATACTGCTATTGGTGATCATACCAGTGTTAGTGCCAACAACCTGAACAATGCCACAGTCATTGGTTCCAATGCAAGAGCTACTGCAAGCAAACAGCAGTGTAACCAGCATTGGCGGTTATACCGCATGGACCAATCTCTCGGATGGAAGAGCAAAGAAAAATATCCGGGCAGATGTGCCGGGACTCAATTTCATCAACAGCCTGCAACCGGTTACGTATAACCTTGACCTGGATGCGATAGATGAATTATTGCAACCGGATGATCCGGAAATAAGCCATATCGGGGATTCTTTACGTGCGGCGCGCTCTTCCGGAGAAAAGGAGTTTGAAGCAAAATCAAGAGCCGCAAAACAAAAACAGGTACAAACCGGTTTTGTGGCGCAGGATGTAGAAAAAACCGCTAAAAGCATCGGTTACGATTTCAGCGGCGTGGATGTGGATGAAAAGGGTATCTACGGATTGCGGTATGCCGAATTTGTTGTTCCTTTAGTGAAAGCCGTGCAGGAACTCAGCGAAAAAAATGTCACGTTGCAGGAACAGGTAAATGAACTCAGCGGAAAAAATGATGCTATTGCTTTGTCGCAGGAACTTAGCGAAAAAAACAATGCTAACACCATTGCTTCATTGCAGCAACAGGTAAATGAACTTATCGAAGCTGTGAGAAAACAACAAAATATTATCAACGAACAGCAGGATATTATCAGTGATATGAAGCCGGAACTGCGCCCGGCTGGCGAAGTTGGAAGCGAAAACAAGAGCAAGGCCGGAGCAGTAATATCTACGGAGCAGGCAAAACTTTTCCAAAACACGCC
>QMCE01000401.1_pt1 | contig 22423 bp, 20 predicted proteins | sample 1821851 | NCBI WGS metagenome assembly QMCE01 (sample SAMN09453174, study PRJNA476694) | Termite gut metagenome, whole genome shotgun sequencing project. | isolation source: worker | host: Odontotermes sp. | place: South Africa:Pretoria | collected 2016-01-28 | reverse complement strand
GTGTTTACCGTGAAGAAGGGGAATGGGATGGAGAAAAAGGAGAAGGGCAGATTTAACATCCAAGAAGTCTTTACGAAAAGGAAGAAGGCGGTGGCGCTTTCCTATGAGCCGGACAAGGACGAGGCGCCCCAGGTGATTGCTTCCGGACAGGGGTATCTGGCGGAGCGGATATTGGAAACTGCCAAGAATGAAGACATCCCCATACACGAGGACTCTTTTCTGGCGGAGTCGTTGTCCAGGATAGAGGTGGGGGAGTATATTCCACCAGAACTATACAAGGTGGTGGCGGAGATATTGATTTACGTGGACAGTATGGACCGCCTGAAGGACAAAGTGGTGAAACGCGAGTGACGATGGGTGAAGGAAGAGGTAACGATGATTGAATAAACGAAGTTTGGGCAAGGACAAGGAAGCGAGGGCGATAAGGCATTTGGAGGAGAACGGCTACGAGATTGTGGCCACCAACTTCTGGTGCCGCTTGGGGGAGATTGACGTGGTGGCCAAGGAAGGCGGGTATTATGTCTTTGTTGAGGTGAAGTACAGGAGGACGAGCGACCAAGGACATCCGACAGAGGCCCTGACTCCGCGGAAGATGGGGACGATTACGCAGGTGGCCCGATGGTACATGCTTAAGAATGGAATATCCGAGGACCAGCCGTGTCGTTTTGACGTGGTGAGTCTCTTGGGCGACGAGGCGTCCATCATAAAAAATGCGTTTGAAGCGGTTGGATGTGTGTAGATATTGTGAAATGCGAAACTTCCCCTTTCTTTTTAAGAGGTTATATGTTATAAATAGAGAGTATCATTGGACGAGTCGAAAAGGAGAACATAAATGAAGACGAAGAAATGGATGGGTCTGTTCCTTGTTCTTTCGCTACTTGCCTTGACTGCGTGTGGCAAGAAAGGGGCGGACGAGGCGTATGAAGGGGAAGACGGGTATGAGGGGTATGAAATTACGGGCGGTTACGACCCACTTGAGTATGTGACGTTGGGTGAGTACAAGGGGCTCGCCACCACGGACGTTTCCGTATCGGACGAGGAGTTGCAGGGGGAGCTCGACATGCTGTTGAGTGACAACCAGAAGTACGAAGACCCCATTGAGGAAGGGGAGGCAAAGGACGGGGATACGGTCAACATCAATTACACGGGGAAGTTAAACGGCATGGCGTTCGACGGGGGGACGGCGGAAGACCAATTGTTGGAGTTGGGTTCCGGTTCCTTCATAGACGGGTTTGAGGAGCAGATTGTCGGACGCGAGGTTGGCGAGGAGTTTACGATTGACGTGACGTTCCCGGAGGACTACCAAGAAGAGACGTTGAAGGGGCAGGCGGTTCAGTTTGACATTAAGTTGAATTATATTCAGGGTGAACCCATGTTTACGGAGGTTACGGATGAGTTTGTGGCGTCTTTGGAAGGGGAAGAGGCGAAGACGGCTCAGGAGTATAAGGATAATTTGAGGGAGAGGTTAAGCGAGGATAAAAAGTTTGGCGCCATGGAGAATTTATATGCGCAAGTGGTGGAAGCCTCGACGGTTAAGGACTATCCCAGTGAGTTGCTCGAGGTGGTTAGGAGACGGTTGGACAAGTCCAACCGGAAGGCGATTGAGGAGCAGAATGGGACGACGTTGGAAGAGTATATAGAACAGAATTCGGAAACCATGTCGATGGAGGATTTTGAAAAGTTTCTGGAGGAGTCGTCCAAGGGTATTCTGGGGGAGACGATGATTGCCGAGGCCATCGCCAAAACGGAAGACATAAAGATAACGTTGAAGGAGATTGAAGAGGTAGAGCGGGAGTACATGGAAGACATGGAGATGGAGACGAAAGAAGACTTGGACAAGTTTTTTATGGATGAATACGGTTCGGATTCCAAGGATTTCGTACACGACAACGTACTAAGGGAGAAGGTGCTGAACTTCATCTTTGACCAGGCCAAGGTGGCGGAAGCAACGGAGGAGCCGGAAGCAACAGAAGGAACGGAAGCAACGGAGGAGACGGAAGGAACGGGAGAGGCAGAGGCAACGGGAGAGCCGGAGGAATAGGTTTCGCGATAGAACCCGACGTGCAAGGTTTCCAAGCCCTTATGGCTCTGTGGGTCATCCCACAGTCATGGGGGCTTGCTTCATGCAAGGTGACCCGACGGCAAAGGAGGCGTATTGTGGGCAAAAAACATAGGGTTGTAGGCGTGGTCAAGGGAAGCATTGCCGAAGAGATGGGCGTGGAGGAGGGGGACGCCCTCGTCGAGTTGAACCATCAGCCCGTTCTTGACGCCTTTGACTATCGATACCATACGAATGGAGAATTCGTAACCGTCTTGCTTCAAAAGGGGTGCGGCGGTTCGGGCGAGCCTTTTCAAGGACTCAGTGAAGAACAATGGGAGTTGGAGATTGAGAAGGAGGAGGACGAGGACTTGGGCATGGTCTTCGAATCTGACTTGATGGATGGTTACCGCTCCTGTAGGAACCGCTGCATCTTCTGCTTCATCGACCAAATGCCGCCGGGATTGAGGGAGACGCTGTATTTTAAGGACGACGACGCCAGGCTGTCGTTTTTGAACGGCAACTATATAACCCTGACGAACCTAGGTGAAGACGAGGTTGAAAGGATTGTCAAGTACCGTCTCATGCCCGTGAACATCTCCGTCCATACTACCAACGTAGAATTAAGGAATCGGATGCTCGACAACCGATTTGCGGGTGCGGCGTTGCAGCGCATACGAAGGTTGTACGACGCGCGCATTGAGATGAATAGCCAGATTGTATTGTGCAAAGGCTATAACGATGGAGAGGAGTTGGCTAAGACGATGGAGGATTTGGCCGAATACCTGCCCTATATGCGCAGCTTGTCCGTCGTCCCCGTGGGTCTCACGAAATACCGGGAGGGCCTTACAGAGTTGGAACCATTTGATAAAAAGGATGCGGAAGAGGTGTTGGGGGCCATCCACGCATTTCAAGAAAAATGCATGGCGAGGCACGACACGCGATTCGTCTATGCCGGTGACGAGTGGTATATCACGGCGGGGTGGCCCATACCGGATGCGGGGCATTACGAGGATTTTCCTCAATTGGAGAACGGCGTCGGGATGGTGCGCAATTTCTTGGACGAGTTCGAGCAGGAATGGGGGGAGTATGAAGGGGACGGAAGGCGGAAACACGTAACCTTGGTTACAGGGGTGGCGTTTGCGCCGTTTCTTAGGCAATGCGTCCGTCGTCTGAACGAGAAGTTTCGCCACGTGCGCGTTGACGTGGCGGAGGTCGCCAACCGATTCTTTGGCGAACGGATCACGGTCACGGGATTGTTGGTGGGAAGGGACGTGGTGAATTATTTACAAAAAATAGAGTTGGGTGACGAGGTGTACATACCCGACGGCGTGTTGCGGAGTGGGGAAGACGTGTTTTTAGACGACTTGTCCGTAAAAGATGTGGAATCTGCTTTACAAAAGAGGGTTCGTGTTGTAAAATCAGATGGAATCACATTGTTAAGAGAACTGATTGAAGGAGCGAACCAATGAGTAAACCAATCGTTGCCGTAGTGGGAAGGCCGAACGTGGGCAAATCGACGTTGTTCAACGCGTTGGTCGGGGAGAGGATATCCATCGTGAAGGATTACCCCGGCGTAACGAGGGATCGGATATATGCGGACGTATCGTGGCTTGACCATGATTTTACGATAATCGACACGGGCGGGGTGGAGATGGACGCGAAGGACGTCATGTTCGCCTATATGCGCGAGCAGGTGGAGATCGCCATCGCCGCCGCCGACGTAATCATCTTCATGGTGGACGTGCGCCAGGGGTTGGTGGACGCCGACCATAAGGTGGCGGACCTGTTGAGGCGGGCGGACAAGCCCATATTGTTAGTCGTGAACAAGGTGGACCATTTTGACAAATTAATGGCGGACGTGTATGAATTCTTCAACTTGGGATTGGGGGACCCCCTCCCCATTTCTTCCACCTCGAAGCTGGGTATTGGCGACATGCTGGAAAAACTGGTGGAGTCGCTCAAGCCGTACGAAGGCGGGGAAGGGGAGGACGAGAGGCCCAAGATAGCCATCGTGGGGAAGCCCAACGTGGGGAAGTCTTCCATCGTGAACCGTTTGCTGGGCGAGAACCGCGTCATCGTATCGGATATAGCCGGCACGACGCGGGACGCCATCGACACCGTGGTGAAATGGAACAAAAAAGAGTTTACCTTCATCGATACAGCGGGATTGCGGCGTAAGAGCAAGGTGAAGGAGGAGTTGGAGCGGTTTGGCGTCATACGGACGGTTGCGGCGGTGGAGCGCGCGGACGTGGTGGTCTTGGTAATTGACGCGAACGAGGGCGTGACCGAGCAAGACGCGAAGATTGCAGGCATTGCGCACGACCGGGGCAAAGGCATGGTCATTGCGGTCAACAAATGGGACGTCGTCGAGAAGGATAACGAGACGGTAAAAAAGTACACGGAGAAGATTCGGGAGACGTTGTCCTTCTTGGCTTACGCACAAGTGCTGTTTATCTCCGCGTTGACCGGACAGCGGATGAACCGTCTGTTCGAAATTCTGGAGGTGGTGGTGCAGAACCATGCGCACCGTGTCGCCACGGGCGTGTTGAATGAAATCATGATGGAGGCGGTCGCCTTACAGCAACCCCCTTCGGACAAGGGCAAACGGCTCAAACTGTATTATTCGACGCAGGTGGCCGTAAAACCGCCGACGTTCGTTACCTTCGTCAACAAGAAGGAGCTGATGCATTTTTCATACCTCAGATATTTGGAGAATAAACTCAGGGAGGCGTTTGGATTTGCGGGAACCCCCATACGCATCTATGTAAGAGAGAGGAAGGGAAGAGAGACATGACGATATGGATACCGATTTGCCTTATCATTGGGTATGGTTGTGGTTGTATTTCTACGGGTTACTTGGTGGGGAAGTGGAACGGGATAGACATTCGCGACAAGGGAAGCGGCAATGCGGGAGCCACGAACGCGTTGCGGACGCTGGGGGCGAAGGCGGGCTTCCTCACCTTTTTAGGGGACGTGTTAAAGGTGGTCGTTCCCATCGTCATTCTGCGCTTCTTGGTAGACGATGCGGACGAGGGCCTTCTGTTGGCCCTATATATGGGTTTGGGTGCGGCCTTGGGCCATAACTACCCATTTTGGCTGCACTTCAAGGGAGGCAGGGGAATCGCGGTCACAGGGGGCGTCATCATCGCCGCCACGGCTTGGTGGTTCGTCGGCGTCGGCGCATTGCTGTTCATCGCCATCGTTCGGACCACGAAGTACGTTTCACTCGGCTCGTTGGTCGTGGCTTGGTACCTGCCACTATACATGTTGCTTTTCCACAGGGGAAGCCCGTTGTTTCCGCACATCCTCGTTGTGAGCCTCCTGTTCACGGCGTTGGCCTACATCAAGCATTGGCCGAACATCAAGCGGTTGGCGAATGGAACCGAGAATAAGTTTGGCGGGAAAAAGGAAGGTCAAGAATCAAATACAGAACAGAAAGGGTAAATGGATATGAAGAAGATTGGAGTATTGGGAGCAGGCAGTTGGGGGACGGCCCTGGCCATCTTATTGGCGAATAATGGACACGACGTATCACTATGGTCCAAAATGAAGGACGAGCTTGACATGTTGGAGGAGCACAGGGAGCATCGCGACAGACTTCCCGGCACCATTCTTCCCGACTCCATCCGAATAGAGAGGGAACTGGAGCCCTTGTGTACGGACAAAGACCTCGTCGTCCAAGCCGTCGCATCCCCCTTTGTCAGGGGCGTGGCGGGAGAGGCGGCACCCTTCGTTGCCAAGGGACAGGTTATCGTCAACGTGGCAAAGGGAATTGAGAGCCATACCCTGATGACCCTGTCGGACATCCTCAAAGAAGTCTTGCCGCAAAGCAACGTGGCCGTAATGTCCGGACCGAGCCATGCGGAAGAGACGGTGAAGGGCGTGCCCACTACAGTTGTAGTAGGTGCGGCGGACGAGGGGACGGCCAAATACATACAGGACATTTTCATGAACGACCGGTTCCGCGTCTACACCAGCCCGGACGTCATAGGCATTGAACTGGGGGCCGCCCTCAAGAACGTCATCGCATTGGCGGCGGGCGTCGTGGACGGCATGGGCTATGGCGACAACTCCAGGGCGGCCATCATCACGCGCGGCATAGCGGAGATTAGCCGTCTGGGCATGGCGATGGGGGGGAAGCGGGAGACGTTCGCCGGCCTGTCGGGCGTGGGGGACCTCATCGTGACCTGTACCAGCCAACACAGCCGCAACCATAACGCCGGCTACCTCATAGGCCAAGGGCTTACCGCCAAGGAGGCGATGGCTAAAGTCAACCAAGTGGTGGAAGGCGTGTATTCGGCCGAAGCGGCCTTGGAGCTTGGCAAAAAACACGGAGTGGCCATGCCGATCGTGGAACAAATGAATGAGATACTCTTCCATGGGAAGGGGGTTGACGAGGCCGTGGCCGCACTCCTTGAACGGGATAAGAAGGCTGAGAGTACGTCGCTCCAGTGGCTGTGACGGCAAGCCTCGGCTATGGTGGGAGTGTGCGGAACGCGAAGTTGCGCTGGCTATGGCGGGAGTGTGCGGCACTTGAAGTTGCCTCGGCTATGGCGGGAGTGTGCGGCACTCGAAGTTGCCTCGGCTATGGCGGGAGTGTGCGGAACTCGAAGTTGCGCTGGCTATAACGGGAGTGTGCAGTACTCGAAGTTGCGCTGGCTATAACGGGAGTGTGCAGTACTTGAAGTTGCGCTGGCTATAACGGGAGTGCGCAGTACTTGAAGTTGCGCTGGCTATAACGGCCGAGGCCAGTACACGTCTTTCTCGGAACCGCTCGCGCTTAATAGGATGCGTTGCGGACATCGAGCTTGGAAGTACCAAGCTCGGATGCCGACGCATCCTAATGTCCCTCGAAAGACGTGTATGTCCCGCCCGTTATTTCATGAACTGACGAGTGTTTGAACAAAATCACCAGCATTTACGTGTAAGGTTTGCGCAAGGGCAAAGTGAGCATTATCAAGTGTGCTGCGCAAAGCTTTTACGAAGAGGCATGTTGGGGCGAAGCCTGTACATGTGTAAGCAAATCATCAAGTTTGTCCCATGATGCAAATGTGACCAGCGACAACGTCTTGCAGGAAACAGAGGGCGTAAGATGTATGCAAGCTCGCAAAGCATACCGCACAAGGTGATTATGCCCCCGTTGAACGGTAGGAGTCCTTGTTCGTCGGCCATGGATTACCGGCCAATATATGTCTTCTGACTATCTATGCCCAATTTACAATGAGCGTCTAAGCGGCAATCCAAGCAGCAAACAGTCCTCATACTATAATTAGCCGTGGAATGACAATCACATATACCATTCGACAATCCATAGAAATCACATAGTAAGACACTAAAACACTCCATAAAGTACAGATGGTTGCTGGTGATTTTGTTCAGACGATTGCAATTTGCCGGGCAACGGGCGAGCCATACACGTCTGACGTAGGGACATCTGCGTGCGTCGGTGCCAGCACTTGGTAGTTTCAAGTGCGGCATCCGTTACGTGCGCAGTTAAGCGCAAGCGGTCCCGAGGCAGACGTGTGGGTCTCGCCCGTAATGGCCGAAGCGACGTCACTTGCTATACACGGCCGCCTTGGTCGGAGTAAGTATCGCCAGTTAAAATTTTAAAGTAAAAGTTAATAGTCATTCAATTGTAGAAGCGTCCCTCATTCGTTATAATAGAATAAAAGACAGTACGTAGGAAGACTGCAAGTAGCGTAAAGCGAAGGCGAAGGAAAAAGTAGGGCGAAGGCAAAGCTAAGGCGAAGGCAAAGCTAAGGCGAAGGCAAAGCTAAGGCGAAGGCAAAGCTAAGGCGAAGGCAAAGCTAAGGCGAAGGCATAGGCAAGGGCGTGAGTAGAAAGTGTGCATAGAAAGGGAGGATCCCATGAAGATAAGCGAGATAATCAGAGAGAGGCGTTTGGCGAAGAATTTCACGCAGGAGCAGATGGCGCGTTACCTAGGAGTCACGGCCCCGGCGGTAAACAAATGGGAAAAGGGGGCGACGTACCCGGACATCACGTTGCTCCCCGCATTGGCGAGGTTGTTGGATACGGATTTAAACACGTTGCTGTCTTTTCAGGATGACTTGACGGAACGGGAAATAGGGAGTTTTATCACCCAGTTGGCCGAGGGGTTGGAGGAAAATGGGTTTCAGAAGACGTACGAGTGGGCGAAGGAGAAGATTCGGGAATACCCGACCTGCCACATGTTGATTTTGCGTGTGGCGATGTTTCTTGACGGTTCCCTGTCGTTTAAGTTTGCCAAAGTGGGGGAAGGGGAGTATGAGGAATACCGCTCTTGTTTCGAGGCCCTATACGAGCGCGTGTTGGATTGCGGTGACCCGTTTGTACGGATGCAGGCACAGTCTGCCTTGATTGGGAAGTATATGGGAAGGGGGGAGTATGGGAAGGCGGAAGAATTATTGGGGCAGTTGCCGGACAAAAACCCCGTTGACAAGCAAACGATACAGGCGGCGATATGGATTGCCGACAACAAGTTGGAGGAGGCGGAAAAGTTACAAGGGGGCAGGTTGTTTACTGCGGTGAACGAGGTCCACGCCATACTTACCTCCCTCATGGAGATCGCCATCAAGGAGGGAAGGGATGGGGATGCGGAATACGTGGCCGGCATCTGCAAAAAGGCGGCGGAATTATTTGAGATGAGTGAGTACAGCGCCCATTCCGCCCATTTCCTATTGTATTGCAGCCGCAAGGAGCGGGAGAAATGTTTGGAGGCGCTGGTTCCCATGCTTAAGGAATCCGCATGGAGGTGGGGGAAGGACCATTCGCCCCTATATCGGCGGATTGCGAACAAGGAGATGAGCAAGGAGGCTGGAGGGAAGATGCGCAAGGCCCTCGTCTCCTCCATTTTCGAGGATGAGGAGGCGGCTTTTTTGAGGGATGACGGAGAGGTGAAGAGGATTCTTAAAGAAATGGACATGGATATGGATGGGGGGGATTAATGGTTTGCCCATGGGATTCCGTTGTTCTATTCCCCTCCCCCCCCGCATAGAGTGTAATGGCACAGAATGGTCGTGCGGCATATGTTCGTCAGGGACGCCAGCGTTCCTAGGGGATGTCGCGCGAATGGATTGGCGCGCGTCCGGCCCCGTATGGGTGGGTGCGTAGGGAAGGGGTTTAGTTTATGGAGAACAGGAATGTAAACAATCTATACAGCGTGTACAACGACATACAGGCGCGCACGAATGGTGAGATTTATATTGGGGTGGTGGGGCCGGTTCGTTCCGGCAAATCCACATTTATCAAGCGGTTCATGGACCTTATCGTAATTCCGGGGATTGACGACGTACATAGCAAGGAGCGGGCGATTGACGAGTTGCCGCAATCGGCGGCGGGCAGGACCATTATGACGACGGAACCTAAATTCATCCCCAAGGAGGCGGCAAACGTCAAGCTCAACGACGAGGTCGACGTCAAGGTGCGTTTGATTGACTGCGTGGGCTATATGGTGGATGGTGCGACGGGGCATATCGAGGACGAGCAAGAACGCTTGGTCAAGACGCCTTGGTTTGAACACGAGGTGCCGTTTACGCAAGCGGCGGAATTGGGTACGAAGAAGGTCATTAACGACCATTCCACAATCGGAATCGTGATAACCACGGACGGCAGCTTTGGCGAGATTCCGAGGGAGGGGTACATAGAGCCGGAGGAGAAGACGATTTACGAACTTAAGAAGATGGGGAAGCCCTTCATCGTACTGTTGAACACAAGCAGGCCCCATTCGGACGAGACGACGAGTTTGGCGGAATCCATGGCGGCGCAACACGGCGTTACGGTGCTGCCCGTCAACTGTGAGCAGTTGCGCAAGGACGACATTACGAAGGTTATGGAGGGGGTGCTGTTGGAGTTCCCCATATCCAGCATTAATTTTTACATGCCCAAATGGGTGGAGATGTTGCCGGCGGACCACTGGCTCAAACAGGACTTGATAGAGAGCGTGAAGAAGATTCTGAGCAAGTTGAAGCTCGTCCGCGACGTGAAATCACAGAATTTCAATTCGGAGAGCAAGTATATCAAACAGTTCAAGATAGACCGCGTCAACATGGAGAACGGCAGCGTGGGGGTCAACATTGGGTTTGACGACAGTTTCTACTTCCAAATCGTCAGCGATTTGGTGGGCGTACCCATTGGCGGGGAATACCAGCTGATATCCACGTTGAAGGATTTGGCGAGCAAGAAGACGGAATACGAGAAGGTGGGCAACGCCTGCGAGGAGGTACGGGCCAGGGGCTATGGGGTGGTTGCCCCGACGAAGGAGGAGATTACGATTGAGGAGCCGGAGATTATCAAGCACGGCAGCAAGTTTGGAGTGAAGATTAAGGCCGTGTCACCGTCAATCCATATGATCAGGGCCAATATCGAGACGGAAATTGCGCCAATAGTGGGGACGGAGGAACAGGCCGAAGATTTAATCGCCTACATCAATGAAAACGCCAAGGACAATCCGGACGGCATATGGGACACCAATATATTCGGCAAGTCTATTCGGCATTTGGTGGAGGACGGCATCCATTCCAAAGTGAACAAATTGAACGACGAAAGTCAAATAAAGCTTCAGGAGACCATGCAGAAGGTGGTCAACGACAGCAATGGTGGCCTGATTTGCATCATCATATGATACCACAGGGTCCCAAGGTCATGTGTTTCATGCTTGCATGAAAAAACATGACCTTGGGACCCGCAAAAACATGAGAACGCAGCCCGATAGGGCGGAGTTCGAATGTTTGGGGACTGCGGGAGCATGTAACCTTGCCATCGCGCAAATGCGGAGCAGTCCGTGGTATCAAGGTTATGAAACAGCCTTTGCCAGTCCACCACAATTACCACGAATACAGCCTGTCCCAAGGAATCGCCCTCCCTGGAATAGGCTGAATCCTTGTGAGCCCTTTGCAAGGTAAAGTGAGACGCACAAGGTTGCCGAAAAAACAATTGCACAAAAATTATTCATAAAATTCCGTAAGTCTTGTTGACATTGTTTCTAAATGTTGTTATAATGTCTCTGTAATAAATTTAACAAATCCGTAATAATTAAAATAAACACTTGTTAATATTTTAGGAGGAGACCCCATGAAGAAAAGTGTAATGACGGTTGCGGCAGTCGGTATGAGCGGAGTGATGACGTGTTGCTTGGCATTATCTACAATCGGCAACGCCGTAATGGTGGCAAATGAGCAACCATTGGCGGGCATGAACCTATCAATAGAGAAATACGTGGAAATTGAAGATGAGAAGTCTCGTGAGGGCGGCGAGCTTTTTCAAGGGCAAAACGATGTAAACGAAGAAGCGAGTGCGACCGAGGAAGATTTGGTTTCGATTCTGCATCCGAGTCCGGAAGTGGGGATGGATGCGGCGTTGGAAGGGGGGCAACCGGTTGAACCAACCGTTATAGTGACGGACGAGGGGCAGACGGCGCCGGAGGGAGACGCAGTGGTTGACGGCGCCCTGGCGGCGGAAGAGGTACAGGAAGCGGAGGAAATAACGGAGGAGAAGAAACGAGAGCACCTCAAAACCAATTTGGTCTATGACCGTCTTGGCATTGCCAAGGTGGATACATATTTGAACGTAAGGAAGAGGCCCGGTGAATCATCCAAAGTGGTTGGCAAAATGAGCAGGCACGCAGGCAGTCACGTGTACAACATCAAGAAGGGTTGGGCGAAGATTGTGTCCGGCAAGGTACGTGGATACGTGAAGGCGAAGTATTTGGTCACGGACCAAAAGGCGGAAGACATGGCCATGAACGTGGGTACCTATATGGCCACGGTCAATACCCCCGCCCTCATGGTTCGCTCCTTGCCGTCAACGGACGCCACCATGTATTCCGCCATTGCACAAGGGGAAGATTTTGACGTGGTGAAGGAGAACCTCACAAAGGAATGGCTTGAGGGTTTCATGGACAAGCATACGTCCAAGAAGGAAATGAAAAAAGTGAAAATGGACGCCGTAATGGCGGATTTGGATAATTGGATTTGTATCCGCGTGGATAGTGACAAGGCGTTTGTGGCAAAGGAATACGTGAAGATGGCGTATAAGTTGGAGCGTGCGGTTCGCATCGGGGATTTGGCTACGGACGGTTCCGACGGAGTATCCTCCACGCGGGCCAGTTTGGTGCAGTATGCCAAGCAGTTTTTGGGTAACCGCTACGTGTACGGAGGGTCAAGCTTGACGGGAGGAACGGATTGTTCCGGATTCTCCATGAGCGTGTTCGCTCATTTTGGATACGGGTTGCCGAGGACGTCCGGTGCACAGGCGGCTTCCACCCGCTCGATTAGTAGTTCTGAAGCAAGACCGGGAGACTTGTTCTTCTATAGCAATGGCAGTAGGATTAACCATGTGGCCATCTACATAGGGGGTGGCATGGTAATACACGCAAGCACTCCGAGGTCGGGAATAAAAATATCCAACGCATACTATCGTTCACCGGCCAAAATCGGCAGGGTAATATCGGACTGACCGAGGCGGCTAATGAGGTTCGGTTGGAAATGTAGGAATGAATAATTACAAGGGCGCACCAATGGGACAACCAAAGGTGCGCTTTTATGTCGGATTTCAAATCGCTATTGATATTTAGGGAAGGCGTGGTATAATGAGTATCAAGCAAGAATGGTATTTTAGTTTGAAAAATTAACAAATAGTGCAGACTGAGGTTTTGCGTTTGGGAGGTGAGGGTGAATGAGGAGTGGCGTGAAGATTAACAACAAATTCGCCGTGGTGGTTTCTTCTTTGGCGGTTGTGATTTCGGCTATCAGCATGTTTGTCGGTGATTTTGATGCAAGTCAAATCACGGTTTTCTGCTGTACGTTGGCCGTGCTTTTCTCTAACTTGGCAGGGTACGCGACGAAAAATGAAAAAGAAGGAAACGGAAAAACAGATGGAGAGGACGCAAGCGGGGAATGATAAGGAGTCCATACAGAAGGAGATTACATGCAGAAAGAATGGATAATAGGCGTCTTCATCCTTCTCGCCATATTTATGGCCAAGGCGTTCATTGACGAGAGGAGGTACAAGAAAAAGACGATTGCCAAGCTGAAGCAGGAATGGGGCGCCATAAAAAGTGAGAGGATATCCCATGACAAGCGCTTGACGATTGACAGTTATTATCAGACGCTCCGTGACGATGCAAGGGATGTTGACGACACGACTTGGAACGACCTTGACATGGAGGAGACGTATCACCGTTTGAACCACACGGAGTCGGCGATGGGTGAGGAGTACCTGTATGCGGTTTTGCGGAAGCCCTTGTTCTCGGAAGAGGTGTTGGGGGAGAGGAATCGTCTCGCCGTCTTCTTTCAGGAGAACGAGGAGGAGCGGATACGCATTCAATACCTCCTTAGAATGATGGGAAAGATAGGGCGGCTGTCGCTATACGAGTACGTCAACAGAACCTTGTCGGTTCATGACGACGACAGCCTGAAACACGTTCTCTATATCGTGGCGTTACTTGTCTCTGCAGCCTTAACGATATTTGCGTCCCCGCTGTTTGGCATATTGTTGGGCGTCATGTTTTCGGTGGGCATTGTCACCTATTATCGCAGGAAGGCGGAAATTGAACGCTACTACAACGTCCTGTCCAGTATTTTGCGCATTCTGTACGCCATGGACGACTTGGTCAAAATCGACGTACCCGAAGTGGAGGAGTACGCGAGCCGGCTGAAGAAGGCGTCAAAAACCTTTCGCAAATTCAGGCGAGGTTCGTTTCTGCTGTTTAGCGGGAGGGATGCGGGCGGGAGCTTTTCCGACATCATAATGAGCTACCTGCACATGGTCTTCCATCTGGACCTTATAAAATTCAACTCCATGATTAAGGAAATGGAAAGGAACAGGGGCGCGTTAAATGAAATATTCGAGGTGGTGGGCAGCCTGGACGTGGGGATGGCCATCGCCTCCTACCGCACGTATTTGGGCGACGCGTACTGCACTCCCGAGCTGTTGCCACACTCGTCGAAGGAAACCCTCGTTCTAGATGCGACGGACTTGTTCCATCCACTGATAGAGGAACCCGTCACCAACTCCATCACGGAGACGAGAAGCACATTGTTTACGGGTTCCAACGCGTCAGGCAAATCCACCTTCCTAAAGGCGGTGGCCATCAACGCCATTCTGTCCCAGACCATTTACACGGCCTTGTGCACGAAATACCGAGCCAATTATTTCAGGGTGTTTTCCTCCATGGCGTTGCGGGACGACATTTTCAGTAAAGAGAGCTACTTTATCGTGGAAATCAAATCCCTAAAGCGCATTCTGGACCACATGGAGGAGGCGGACTGGCCCATGCTTTGCCTGATTGACGAGGTGCTGCGCGGAACCAACACGCTGGAGAGGATTGCCGCGTCGTCCCAGATATTGCGCCACATGTCGACTTGCAACGCCCTTTGTTTTGCGGCGACGCATGACGTCGAGTTGACCTACATCCTGGAGGATCACTATTCCAACTATCATTTTACCGAGAGTATTCAAGATTCGAGTGAGGAAAAGGGAGTTGGCGGAGTGTTTTTTGACTATCGCTTGTATAAGGGGAGGGCCACGTCCCGTAACGCCATTCGGTTGCTGGGGGTGATGGGGTACTTGCCGAGAATCGTTGACCAGGCGACGGAGGAGGCGAACCATTTCATGAACGAGGGGAAGTGGAGGGGGGTATAAGGTTGCCAAGCATGTCGATGGCGTGCAGGGTTTGCGCAAAAGGTTGCGCTCGCAATGAATAAACAAGAAAAAATTGCCAATACTATATGCCGTGGGAATGGGTACGCATAATTGGAGGTGCCATATGAAGCGGATATACATTTATTTGAGCGGTTTTTTCGTGTGCATTGCAGTGTTTTCCCTTGTGTTTTACGTCAGCTTTAAGAGGTTGCAAAGCAACGTGGAAAAGAAACAGAGGGAGCAACGCGTAGAGGATGAAAACAATCGGTTGGTTGACTTACAGAACCAGCCACCCGAATCTTCGGAACCGGACGAAGCCTTGGAGGCGGATACGGTACAAAAGGCTGCAATCTCTATGGATACGGAATACCTTCTGGAGATATACGACAGCGAAAGGGACGTGGTTACGGAGGAAGTCAGGGAGGTGCCTTCTGACTTCATTGGGATGGAGCGCGAGGAATTGGCAGCCTATTTGGACGCCTATATGGACAATGTTTCATTGGACGAGTATTTGGAGGGGTTGCTCTCGTATGAAATCATGTCCTTCTCTTCGGATAAGTTGGTGCTTAGAAAGACGTATCGACCGGACGAGTCGGTGGGTAAATTCTTCGTGGTATCGGTAGACGGCGAAGTGGTGGTCTACTATAGCGACAAAAAAACGGTCTACGACTATACGGGTATTGACGTTGCGAATTTGGCGGAGGAAGAGCAGATGCGGTTGGGCGTCGGGTTTGAGGTAATGAACTTGGAGGAGTTGTACGGCATACTGGAGAATTACTCGTCATAAGCGATTGTGGGACAGGGGGGCGTATGGATGCGGATGTGATTGTCGTAGGCGGTGGTGCGTCGGGTTTGTTTGCGGCCACCATCGCCGCCAAGAGGGGGAGGAAAGTCCTGATTCTGGAGCAGAAGGATAAGTTGGGGAAGAAGATACTGGCCACGGGCAATGGGAAATGTAACTTCACGAACCAATTCATGGAACGGGAACATTTTCGCGGTGAAGATACGTCCTTTGCTTGGCGGGTGCTCCAACAATTCGACAACGCCAAGACAATTGAGGCGATGCGGCGAATGGGCGTCGAACCAAAGAACAAGAACGGGTATTATTATCCGGCGTCGGAACAAGCGGTTTCCGTGCTGGAAGCGCTAAGGCAAGGACTCATACATAGTGGGGCTCGGATTCGGACGGGGGAACGGGTAAAGCGGGTCCACAAAGAAAGGGGCGTCTTCACGGTGGAGGTCGAGGGTGGCGCAAGAGTCGCCTATTCAGCCCGTTCCGTCATCTTGTCCACGGGCGGTTGTGCGCAACCAAAGTTGGGCTCGGACGGGAGCGGCTATGGGTTGGCGGAGTCTCTTGGCCACCGCGTCGTCACCCCCTTGCCAGCCTTGACCGGATTGAAGGTGCGGGAAAAATTCATCAAGTCGCTGGCCGGCGTAAGGGTGGAGGCCCGCATATCCATTTTAGACAAAAAGCCTCGCAAAGGCGGCGAGCCTTTTCAAGATGAATCTTGCAAAGACGGCGGGACTTGCGGGGCGTCTTGTTACGCCGAAGAGGTGGGGGAATTGCAGTTGGTGAAATACGGGATATCTGGGATTCCCGTATTTCAAGTCAGTCGATTTGCGTCTAAGGCGTTGTGGGAGGGACGGGAGGTCGTCGGCTGTTTGGATTTTTTCCCGCACATTACGGTGGAAGCGTTGTCGGAAAAGATGCGTTCGAGGGTGGAGGAGAATGGGTACCAATCCATGGGAGTGTTCTTGATGGGGCTCATGAACGACAAGTTGGCCCGCGTATTGGTTCAGGAAGCGGGCGTTTCCTTATCTCAAACGGCGTCGGAAGTATATGGGAAGCAGGAAGCGAAATGGAAGCGCCTACTCCATAAAATGAAGCGTCTGGAGGTAACGATTACGGAACCGGTCGGTTTCGAAATGGCACAGGTGACGGCGGGAGGAGTGTGTACGAACGAGGTGAATCCCAATACGATGGAGTCAAAGTTGGTTGAGAATTTGTATGTAACGGGGGAATTGCTTGACATAGACGGTACGTGCGGAGGATACAACTTGCAGTGGGCTTGGTCGACGGGATACGTCGCAGGTAGCAAGATATAAGTTGTTAAGGTGAAAATATAAATTCAACAAAAAGGGGTTGTGCTTTTTAGGACATTGTGTTAACATACTGATGAGGCAGTCGTGTACGGGGCGTGTTGGCCTTCCAGTCCATATAGATGGGAGGTGGTGCAATATGAGCGCATTTGAAAGCATATATCTTTTGCTGATGCTGGGTAAGTTTCTTATTGCACTATTTGTCTACATAGACAATCGAGACAGAAAACAGTAGCAAAAATGCCCTGTACCTTGACCAGTCGGGGCATTTTTACTATCCACGGAAGGCCAACCACCTTGTGGCGGCTGCCTCATTTATATTTTCACTATAACATACATTACATAAATATGCAAGCAGTAAATACTGATAGTCGATAAATATCGCTAACAAACCGTTACTGTTCAGACGTGCGTCTGAACGTAACGACATGCACGCGCAACAACAAGAACGGTTGTTGCGGCGCACCTTTGTACCCCGCATGTTTGTGAAACAACTCACAAACATGCTTGCGGGAGATATCGACTGAACAGTAACAACAAACCCACAAATCGATTAAAAAAGCGTTGGCTGAGAACCGCAACGCTCTACAGTTCCACTTCGTGGAACTTGCTCCGCAATTGAGAACTTTCCTATAAGGTAAAAAAGCGTTGGCTGAAAAGCCTGCAACAAGCGTTATTGAGAACCATAACGCTCTACAGTTCCACTTCGTGGAACTTGCTCCGCAATTGAGAACTTTCTTATAAAATAAAATAAAATAAAAAGGATACGGTGAACGACGTGCTACGAATTACGAATATAAAGTTGAAGCTTGCCGATTTGGTTGACGGCCAAGGCGGGGAGGGAGTAAAGGGCGTCCTCTCCCAGCATGAAAAGGAATTGTTGATGGAGAGAATCTGTAAGATTCTACATAGCCCGAGGGAGGAGATAAAGGACGTTACGGTTGAGAGGAAGTCCATTGACGCAAGGAAAAAGGACGACGTTTTCCTCGTCTATACGGTGTTGGTGGAAGGGTTGAGCGAAGCAAAATGGAAGAGGATGAAAAACGTGACGTACATTCCACCAATGGGGCGGGGGGAGGAGGCGAAGCCGTCCGAACGCTTGACGGCCCGAGCAACGAACCCACCTTCCGCCGCCAGTCCACCGTCGGGAAGCAACCGTCCCGTCGTAGTCGGCATGGGGCCGGCGGGGTTGTTTTGCGCCTATGAGCTGGCGAGGAGGGGTTGGCGGCCCATTTTGCTCGACAGGGGGGCGGACGTGGACGCCAGGGTGGAGAAGGTGAATCGATTCTGGGCGACGGGCGATTTGGACGCCGACACGAACGTTCAATTCGGGGAAGGGGGGGCGGGTACGTTCTCCGACGGCAAATTGAATACGATGGTGAAAGACCCGTCCGGGAGGAATCGGAAGGTTCTGAACCTCTTCGTTGAGCATGGCGCACCGCTGGAGATTGCCTATCTGGCCAAGCCACACGTCGGAACGGAGCGGTTGCGGGACGTGGTGAAGAGTATTAGGAAAAGGATTGTCGAATGGGGCGGGGAGGTTCGCTTCGGGACGAAGCTCGTCGGCGTCGACGTGGAAGGGGGAGCGGTGAGGGGATGCACCATAAAAACGGCCTCAGCCCCCGTTTCCGAGTGGCTGCCTTGCGACGATTTGGTTCTGGCCATTGGGCACAGTGCGCGCGACACGTTTGCCATGCTGTACGATTATGGGGTGGCGATGACGAGCAAGCCATTTGCCATAGGGGTGCGCGTCGAGCATGAACAAGACATGGTCAATGCGGTACAGTATGGGGATTGGAAGGATAAATTGCCACCCGCGGACTACAAGTTGACCCACCAAACGAGTGGGGGGCGGGGGGTGTACACCTTTTGCATGTGTCCCGGCGGGTACGTGGTCAACGCGTCCTCGGAAAAAGATGGGCTTGCCATTAACGGGATGAGCAATTATAATAGGGAAGGTAGGAACGCCAACAGCGCCATCGTCGTGACGGTGACCCCGGAGGATTATGGGCGGGCAATGTTGGGTGGGCCGGCCGCATTGATGGGGATGGAGTTTCAGAGAAAATACGAGGGAATGGCCTACCAATTGGCGGGAGGGCGCATTCCCGTCCAAACATACGGGGATTTCGAGCGACATAGGGAGCCCGTGGAACTGGGCAAGTTGACGCCCGACTGCAAGGGAGACTATGCGCTTGCCAACGTGAGGGCGTGCCTGCCTCCGTACGTGGGGGACGCCATCGTAGAGGGCGTGCGGGCCTTTGGTGGGAGGATGCGGGGGTTTGCGGACGCTTGCACCATCATTTCCGGAGTGGAAACGAGGACTTCTTCACCCGTTCGCATCCCTCGCGACGAGGCGATGCAGAGCAATGTGGGGGGGTTGTATCCTTGCGGGGAAGGCGCGGGATATGCGGGGGGAATTATGTCTGCGGCGATGGATGGGCTGAAGGTGGCGGAAGCGTGCCTCACAAGGCTTGAAGGCAAGGCTTAAGGGCGTGGCGAGGCTCAAAGGTATAGTTTTGAGGGCGTAGCAGAGTGCAAGGGTGCAACGAGATGAAATGGGAGGGGACATGACGCACAGGGAGAGGCTAAAGAGGAAGAAAAGGATTATCATTAAGCTGGGGACGACGACGATTACCCATTCCAAGACGGGTGGATTGAACTTGTTCAAATTAGAGAAGCTTGTTCGCTTGGTGTGCGACCTAAGGAGTCAGGGCAAAGACGTCGTCCTAGTGTCGTCGGGGGCGATAGCGGTAGGAAGGAAGGCGTTGGGACTTAAAAAGAAGCCCAAGGAGCTTGCGATGAAGCAGGCGTGCGCCGCCGTCGGGCAGGCAAAGTTGATGATGGTGTACCAGAAGCTGTTTTCCGAATACAATCAAGTCCCGGCACAGGTCCTTATGACCAAGTATACGATAGTCGACGACGTAAGCAGGCAGAATGCACAGAACACGTTTCGCGAGTTGCTGAACATGGGGGTGGTTCCCATTGTGAACGAGAACGACACGGTGGCGACGGACGAGATTGAGTACGTGCAGACGTTTGGGGAAAATGACGCGTTGTCCGCCATTGTGTCCGCCTTGGTGGAAGGGGACCTGTTAATCCTCATGTCCGACATTGACGGCCTATATACCGACGACCCCAAGATAAATTCGGAAGCCCGGTTCATTGGCTTGGTGGAGGGGGTCGACGGGGGATTGATGGACATGGCCAAGGGTTCCTCCAGCCAATACGGAACGGGGGGTATGGAGACCAAGCTGAAGGCGGCAAAGATTGCCAATGCGGCGGGCGCCGACATGGTAATCGTGAATGGCAAGAATGTGGAGGTCATACAGGAGGTGCTTGCCGGGGCGGAACAAGGGACGTTGTTCGTTTCCCATGGCGAGCCGGGGGCGGACGTGTTCGAATACTTAAAAAATAATACGGATTTTATGTATGGATAGGAGAGGTGACGAATGAAGGGTAATAATGTAAAAAAAATGGTGACGGCGGCTATGTTTGCCGCAATGACGTGTGTTGCGACGATGATAATCCACATTCCACTTCCGGGCGGTGGTTACGCCCACTTGGGGGATTGTTTCGTCATATGGTCGGGTTGTCTGCTTGGGCCGCCTTGGGGCGTTGCGGCGGCCGCCATTGGGTCGGCCTTGTCGGATGGCGTTTTGGGATACGGCATATACGCGCCTGCGACGTTCTTCATCAAGGGAATCATGGCCCTTTTGGCCTACGGGGCCTATACGGCGGTGGGCCGGAATGGGAAGGGTTCGCCAATAGCGGGTGCAATGGCGGCAAGCGTATTGGCCGCAATAGTTATGGTGGCCGGATACTTTGCCTATGAGTGGGCGGTTTACGACGCTGCGGTCGCCATGGTGAACGTGCCGGGCAACGTCGTGCAGGGTGCCGTGGGAGTGGCCATATCTTCGGCCCTTCCTACCGTGGCAACCGTTATGCGCAGACAGGAGAGAGGGGGGAATGGCGGCGGCGATGAACGAGACAAGAATAAACCGCATTAACGAGTTGTATGGCAAGTCCAAGAACGAGGGTTTGACGCCGGAAGAAAAGGAGGAACAGGCCAAATTGCGCGCGGAATACGTTGCCGCAGTAAGGGCCAACCTTAGGGGGACGTTGGAACAGATATCCATCGTAGAACCGGATGGCAGTATAACGGAGTTGAAGGACAAGAAGCCCCACAAGGATGCGGAGTCTCTGGAAGACTCCAGACGAGCGCGGTAAAAAAGCGTTGACTGAAAAGCGCAGCGCTCTAAAGTTCCACTTCGTGGAACTTGCTCCGCAATCGAGAATTTTTCTATTTCCTATAAGGTAAGAAAGAGGTAGGCGATGCGAAAAGAGTTGATTGCCCCAATCAGCATGTGGAAGGCGGCCATTCGCAAGGAGGCGTTGCGGAAAAGGGATGCGTTGTCGCAAGAAGAAGTGGCTGCGTTAAGCGGACGGTGCGTGGACGTGTTATTGGCAAGTGCCGCCCTAAACCCATATGAGACTATTTTCCTATATGTCTCCCATCGCAACGAGATGGATGCGGGGCGGTTGCTCCCATTATGTCAAGAATGGGGAAAACGGGTGGCGTACCCCAAGGTAATGAATCAGGGGCGGAGGGCAATGGAGTTCTTCGCAGTAGGGGGAGAAGATGATTTGGAGGTTGGCTTTTGGGGCGTGAGGGAACCAAACGCAGGGGGGACGCCTATTTTACCCGACCATGCGGCCATCCTCGTACCCGGATTGGCCTTTACGAAAGACGGGTCGCGGATTGGTTACGGAGGGGGTTATTACGACGGCTACCTCAACCGATACAAGGGTATGGATATATTTACCATTGGCGTGGCGTACGAATGGCAACTTATGAGGGAACTGCCAATGGAGGCGAATGACGTCAGGGTGGACGCCATAGCGACGGAAGAAGCCCTCTACTTGGTTCGGGATGGCGAGTCCCACAAGGATAAGTGATGGGAAGGACAAGGATAAGTGATAGGAAGGATAGGAGGAGGCAGGATGGAATATTTGGACCAAATGGGAGAACGCGCCCGTAAGGCCGCAGTAGGGATGGTAAAGCTGGGCATTGACGAGAAGAACCAAGGCTTGGAGGCGGTAGCCAAGGCATTGTTGACGGACGGGGAAGCCATACTCGGGCTTCGTTGGTAGACAGGCTCAAGTTGACGCAGGCAAGGCTTCAAGGTATGGCGGATGGATTGAGGCAGGTCGCCTCGCTGGATGATCCGATTGGGGAGACGTTGGGTATGAAGGTGATGCCGAACGGCCTTCAAATTGGGACGAGGCGCGTGCCGATGGGGGTGATAGGAATTATCTACGAATCCCGTCCGAACGTGACCGCCGACGCATTTGGCTTGTGCTTCAAGACGGGCAACGCCGTAATCCTTCGCGGAGGGAGCGACGCCATTCATTCCAACGTGGCAATCGTGAACGCCATCAAGAATGCGTTGGAGTCCGAAGGGTTGCCGGGGGACGCCATTCAATTGTTGGAAGACACGTCCAGGGAGACGGCCAGGGAATTTATGCGGCTGAACCAATACATTGACCTGCTCATTCCCAGGGGAGGGGCGGGGTTGATTCAAACGGTGGTGGAGAACAGCACGGTACCCGTTATTGAGACGGGAACGGGCAACTGCCACGTAT
>QMCE01002763.1_pt1 | contig 22433 bp, 17 predicted proteins | sample 1821851 | NCBI WGS metagenome assembly QMCE01 (sample SAMN09453174, study PRJNA476694) | Termite gut metagenome, whole genome shotgun sequencing project. | isolation source: worker | host: Odontotermes sp. | place: South Africa:Pretoria | collected 2016-01-28 | reverse complement strand
TCGTGTATCAACGACAAGCCCGACGACCCCGAACGCAGGGACAAGGAAGCCGTGTTGTCGTTCAACCCCCAGGCGGGAGACCACGGCAAGACCCGCGGCGCGACATACGACGAGACCTGGAGTGAGTTCGCAGCGTATTTCGGCGGCAGCGCCTCGCAGGAGGAGGACATTTTTAACGCTCCCGTTCCCAATCCCGACAACCGGCCCGACGGATGGGGCCGGCGCGCCGACCGGCGTATCTCCACCTTCAGGGTGTTGGTGTACCACGCCACGAGTGACGCCACGCTGGGATTCGCGGCGGGCGATCTGGTGAAAAACCGCGGACAGTATATGAACCGCCTGTTCGAGTGGACGGAAGACGAGCTCGACACCGAGCGCAAGCCCCCCTTCGAACTGTCCGTTCCGAGGGGCACCTACGACTTTGTGTTCGTGGCCAACGAACACAGCCTATCCGACGACGTGTTCGCCGTCGATCCGTTGGACGGCTCGGTCGATCCGCGCATAGCAACCCTTACCGAATTCAAAAAGCTGACCTTCGCCCACGACACCGACATTGCCACCGACTCGGGCGCGATCCCCATGACGGGATGGTATCCGGGCGTGGAGGTGTCGCCCGACGAAATCGCCTACACCGAGGACGGCACCGCCAAAACCGCCGCCACGGGCCATGAAGGAAACTGGAGTGTGAGAATGACACGCGCGGCGATCCGACTCAGCTTCGGCATCCACCTCGGGGCGGCCGAGTACGCGGCTTGGCTGGCCTATCACGCGGGCGGCGCCGACTCCTCTCCGCTGCTCTACATCGCGGGGCTGCGAAACGCCGGTTACGTCTATCCCCACCCCGCGGCCGACCGCAACAACGGTGGCTCGTCGTTCGACATGGCGGCTCCCGAGGCTGTCGCCGCTTCGACGATGCAAAGCGGCACGGGTGTGAGGCCGGGCAAGGTGAGGGTCAACGGCGACGGCAGCGCCGACCTGTTCTTCGACCGGCTGGTCTATCCCGAGCATCAGCCCGCCCCGGCGCTCAAGAACTCCTCCGCGGTGGGTGTGAAAGCCTACATGCGTTTCGACTACGGGTCGAGGGTGGTGCAAAAAGTGATCCCGGTACACGCGGTGGACTCCCAGGGGGCGGTCACCGAAATGGGTTACTCGCTTCCGCGCAACACGTGGGTGTGGGTGAGGGCGACGGTGCTGACCGACGTCGACTACACAGTGAGGGTGGTGCCCTGGGGCGGAGGCGCGCTCACCACCCCGATCGACCAGTGGAATCTCGCCACCGACCGTTCCGAATTCCTGTTCCAGTCCACCGCCTCCGGCAGCCGCACCACCATCACCACCGACCATCCGGGAGGTTGGGACGCCGCCGTGCAGAGCGACGGCGCGGGATGGATCACCATAAACTCGGGCGCAACCATGCACGGCAACACCGGAGTGGCGACACACATGACGGTGGCGGTGACGGGCAATCCGGGCAACGCCGTACGCACGGGCCACATTACCGTCACGGCGGATAAACTTGTGCGCACCATCACGGTGGTGCAGCTTCCGGGCTCGGGCACGATGGTCGACACCCCCTCTCCCCCCGCCGACATGTATGTGGGTGCGTTCTGGCGCAACGAACAGTTCGGCGAGCGGCTCATTCGGGTGACACGCCAGGCCAACGGCTCGATGGACGGCCCGTGGTCGGCTTATGTGATACACGGTGGCGAATGGATAGTGCTCGACACAAAACCCTCGGCCGACACGGGCGTGGGAAGTGCGGGTGCCCAAACCAACCTGACGAAGGCCGACTTCGACACGGCGTATCGCGTGGGCGGCTACGCCACGAGCGTGAGCGGTGTGGTGGGCACGGGTGCGGGTCAGGGCGACATATATTTCCGCGCCGGCCTGAACGGCCCCCATGTCCCGACCGCGGCTCGACCGGTGCGCTACGGACTTATACTTCTTGTGTACACCAAACAGGGCACCACCGCCTACCAGCGAATATGGGTGCGCCAGGGCGAAGGGGCCGACTACCTGATGCGGCCGGGCGATGCCAATGGCGCGGGCGGCGATCCGATCGCGCCTGTCTCCGGCGTCGGGGTGCGGCCGATGGCACGCCGTTTCTCGCCCTTCAACCTCACCGCGCGGGAGTTCACGAGCCAGGGCACGGCCGGGGCGGCGGGTTCCACCACTCCGGTGGTGAATATCTATCCGCAGAGCGACGGGGCCAACTACACCGGTGCTTTCACCGACTACCCCACTCAGGCGGGTGCGCTGTTCAAATGGGCCCACACCGAGGGTGTTAGGGCTTTCAATCCGAGCGCCACCGTCTCCACCACCGATTACGGCAGCACCGTCAACACGGTGACCGGCGCGTGGGACGATGTGTGGCCCCTGTACGAAAACTGCCCTCCGGGTTGGCGCCGCCCCTCCGACGGTACCACCGCAACCACGGCGACGAATATTGTGAACAACGTGTCGATCGACCGTTCGGAGATGTTCCAGTCGCTGTACCTGAACGCCAGGGGCGGCGGACACATGTCGGGCGAACAGACCGCTCCCGCCAACTCGGTGTGGGGCAACTACGCCGACGGATTGTTCGACCGAAAAAACAGCGGCTCGGCGAGTGTGGCCACCGGCAACTCGGCCGTGGCTTACCGGGGCCGCCTGTTCTACAACAACGACGGACTCAACAGTCTGTTCTTCCCGGCCGCGGGCAACCGCTCGGCGGGCGACGGACAGCCGGGCAAGCTGGAATCGACCGGAACGAGCGGCCTGTACTGGTCGGCGAGCGCGTCCTACTTCAACGGCGGCTCGGCACCGGGCACCAACAGTTGGTTGATGGTGCTGGAGAGCGGCATGGCCGTGCGTTTCGGGGTCATCACCCGCTCCAACGCCCTTGCCATCCGCTGCGTGGTGGATGAGATGTCGGCGGCGCTGAGCGCGAGTCCCGCCACGCTGACCTTCCCCGAGGGCGGCGGAACGCAGAACATGGAGGTGACAAGCTCGTCGGAAGATGGTTTCGCGGCGAGATGGGTGGTCGCGGGAGTTTCTCTCGACGGCGGGTCGACTTTCCTTCCCCCCGACCAGTGCCCCTCGTGGCTCACCATGCCCGCCACCGGGGTCGGCGCACTGCCCGGCCGGACTCAAACCGTGGCGGTCACGGCCGAGGCCAACACCGAGATATTCCCCCGCTCGGTGGTGGTGCGCCTGGCCCAGGTCGACAGACCCGAGATGCGGACAACGATCACCATCGCGCAGGAGTACAGGATCCCGGTGGTGACCATCACACCGACCCCCCATCCGGCAAGTTACTCGTTCTTCAGGGACGAATATGGGCCGGGCTTCGGCAAGACCGTTTCGTTCGTCGTGACGGTCGACGGTGTGGTCACCACTCCCGACTCGTTCAACGTCACGGCCGGTTATCCACCCAGCTCGGGCGACGCCTGGGGCCGCAGTTTCTCGGGAGACACGATGACGGTGTGGCCGCTCACAGAAAACAACGGGGCGTCGAACCGCGGCGCAACGCTGTATGTGTCGCCGGTGATTAACGGGGTCTCCTACTCCACGGTCCAGGCGCCGGTCACACTCACCCAGACCACCACGGCGTCGGGATAGACACCGGGGCCGGAAACGGCCCCGCCCCCCCTGACGGGTGCGGCATCACCTCCCCCTCGCACCCGACATCCCCGCCGAGAGTGAAGCCTCCGCGGGGAACAGACAACAAAGCGACTCAACGTTCTGCATTATTTTTGTGCGATGACAAAGAGAAAAGAAAAATAACGAATAATATGATTCGAAGATCATTGATACTGTTACTGTCGGGGATGCTTGCCCTCTCTTCGTGCCTGTCGGACGGACCGGTCGGCGGAGAAGATGGCGACGGTGTGCCCGCCGTGATAATGTTCGATCCGGTGCCCAGCGCAACGTCGGGCCCGAAAACCCGCGCCGGTGAAGGGTACGGCGGCCACGATCCCTCCGACCCCGAACTGAAACCCGGAACACCCGACGACACCCAGGCCACGGGGCACCCCCACGACTCGGCCATCTCGCACATCAGGGTGATACTCTACCGTTCGGACTCGGGCGTGTGGGCCGCCGAATACGACTGCCCCGTGCCGACCTCAGAGCCGATCGAGCTGAGAGTGATAACGGGCACCTACGACGTTGTGCTGATAACCAACGAAAAGTCGGACGAGACGCACGCCGGACAGCCATACCTTACCCGGTTCCTGTCCGACCGCACGAACTACAACCTGCTGAGCAAGCTCAAAAACGCCGTGATGCACTCCGAAACCTTCGGCAAGTGGACGTCGGGCACAAACTCGGGGCAGTGGAAAAACATCCCCATGTTCACCATCGAACACGGCGTGCGCATAGTGGGCAACCACCACATCATCAATCAGGGCGGCACGGAATTTAAAGACACCGCCTGGACTCCCTACATCACCCGCACGGGGGTTCGCCTGAGCCTGGCCATCACCCTGTCGCCCGGCCAGTTCGCCGACTGGCAAACTGTCGGTTCGGGCGCCACGGCCACCCGAAACATCACGATAGGGAACGTGCCCACGGCGTCGCACCTCCACCACGAGGCGGGATTCAACGGCGAAGGCAACCGTGAGTCCGCCGCGCGCGTCTACACCGCCCGGTCGGGCAACGCACCCGTGGCCGGAGCCGACGGCTACTACTGGTTCGACGACACGGGATCGGAACCGGTGTACAGGGTTCGTTTCGACCGCATAATAGTTCCCGAGCTGATGTTGAGCGGCGCCAACACCGCCTCCAAGGCGCTCGTGCTGTCGATGGACCTCGGGGGCAACGACCCGCTCGCCGGCCCGATAGGCATGGCACACGCCGGAACGTCGGCCACGGGATACAACCTGCCGCGCAACACCTGGCTGCACCTCGACGTGGCGGTGGCCGAAACAAAACTGAGGGTCAACCCCGTGGTGCTCGACTGGAACAACGCAAACACCGTTCCCCCCGGCGCCACCCCTCCCTCCACTCCGAAGACCAACTGGCTGAAGACCGAGTCCGATCCGGTGGAGGTGTTCGGATTCGGCTCCACGAAGGTTTTCCGCGCCACCACCAACCACTCGAGCGGAGTGATCGGGGTGGAAAAACGCACCGCCTCGCCCGCGTGGATCACCGCCGTGGCGGTGAGCGGCACCACCACCGGCAGCGACGGCATAACGTCGGCCAACATCGAGGTGACCGCGGCGGCAAACACCACCGGAGCCGATCGCTCGGGAGTGATATACCTCACCACGGGCGACGAGGGCATGTTGCGCGTGTCGGTGTGGCAGCGCCCGGCGGTGGCCTACGCCGCCCCGGGGGTGATAGGCTACAAGGCCGACGGCACGCTTACGCTACGCGGCTCGCGTGAATTTCTCGACACCCCTCTCGTCGGCCCCGACGGCCGTGCGCTCGCCACGGGTCTGCCGCTGGAGGACGAGACGGTTCACGCGGCATACTTCAAGTGGGGCTCGCTCGTTGCACTGAGCAGCGATATGAGTGACGTCGACACCGCCGGAACATGGTTCGACGCCGACGATATAATAGCCGCACCCGCGGAGACAGGCGGGGTGGCGGCAGCACGCGCGGCGCTCGGCGGACAGACCAACCTGACCGCCTGGTTGAACAAAGCGGCGATCCCGGCAAGGGCCGGATCGTGGAACGACGCTGCGAACGATCCGCGCAAGACTTGGGAACCCGACGTGGCCAACGGCTACGGCGACCCGTGCAGGTACTATTTCGGCGGCACTTGGCATGTACCTTCGATAGGCCCCGTCGGTTGGTACCCAAATGGTGGTGGGCCGTTCGGCGCAACCAATATCGACCCGGTGACATGGCCGCTCGCAGGCGGAGCCGACCTGAAAGAGTGGGGCGAGAACAATCTCCCCATAATGGGTGCGGTGGGCGGAAGAAACGGCATCGAGGATTGGTCGATGTTCCTGCCGTCGATAGGCATACGCATCTGGAATAGCGGAACCATCTCTTCCTGGATCGGTATCAACGGCGGAAGCTACTGGTCGGCATCCATAAGCAACCAGCCCCTCAGACTCGCCTTCAATCGAACCTCCGTCACCCCGAACTTAACGGCGTCCGCAGAATTCGGCTACGGTGTGCGCTGCGTGAAGTGACGAAAACCCCGGCGCGTGCGCCACGAGCAGAACAGGACAGGTAGCATACACCAAACCAAAACCAAAGATACCATGACACCTGAATTCGGCTACTGTTTCCGCCCCGATCCGCGTCGCGACGACAGCTCGGGCACGCTACATCTGTGGATCGGCCACTATGGCGCCGTGCGTTTCGTGCCGACCAACTACGACATCCGCCACGACGAGTGGGATCCCGTGTCGGGATCGCTCGTCATTCCGGGCGACTCCTCCGGGCGCCGGCGCAAACTCACGGAGTGCGCCAAGAGCATGACGCGCAACCTGCGCCTGGTAGACACCATCATCCGCGACCTCGAGGCGTCGCGCAAACGCTACACCGCCGACGACGTGGCAAACGCCTTCACAAAAGAGGTGGCGGGAAGCCACATGTTGGGGGTCTACACCGCCATCCTCGCCGGGGAACTTGCCTGCTCGGGCCAGTCGCGGTCGGCGGCGGCATACTACACCGCCACTCGACGGCTGGTGGCCTTCAACGGGGGCTACGACATGCACATGGGCGAGATCTCGCCCGAGATGATGCGCGATTTCCAGCAGTCGCTCCTGGCCGAGGGGGTGATCCGCAGCACCGTGTCGTTCTACATGCGCGCCCTGCGGGCCATCTACAACAAGGCCGTGGCCGAGGGAATAGTGGCCGTGCGCACCGACTATCCCTTCGACGAGGTGTACACCCAGGTGGCGGCGCCACCCTCTCAGACGCGCATCACCATCGAGGCGTAGATCGCCCGGATCAGGTTGAGGCGGTAACCGATCTTGAAACCGAGCGAGTTGGGACTTTTCTCGGTGCTCGGCGACACGTTGCCATCGTGGCGCCGGTAGAGCATGAGCGGCTCGCGGACAAACGAGATGCGCTTGCCGTGTGTCCACTCGACGATGGCTATCCAGTGGTCGTGGCTCAGGGCGATCGGCGGGAACGGCAACGCGAGGGCGACCACGCGACGGGTGACGGCCATTGCCGCCCCCTGATAGCAACACTTCGCGATGAAACGGAACCAACTGTGGCTCGGGTGCGAAAAGTCGTCGAAGTAGGAGCGCAGCAACACATTGCCATACATGTCGACCACGGTGTTGTCGTGGAGCACCATCTCGACCCCCCGCTCGAACTCCTCCATCACGCGGGCCACCTTGCCCGGCAGCCACACGTCGTCCTGATCCGAAAGGAATACCACGTCGCCCGTCGCCTTGGAGAGCGCGTGCTCGACGTTGCGGTAGACGGCGTTGACCGTGTGGAACGTCCCACGGTAGGGGTTGTAGACCGCCTCATGGATGAACACCCTGATGCGGTCGTCGCCCAGGGAGCGTATCACCTCGAGCGTGCAGTCGGTCGAACGGTCGTCGGAGACTATCACCTCGTCGCCGGGATCGAGCTGACAGAGAATGCTTCGCAGTTGCTGCTCGATGTAAAGACCCCCGTTGCAGGTGGCTATGCAAACCGATTTTTTCATATTATCGTTATTTCAAAACACAAGCCGCGATCCGAAAGCGATCGCGAGCAACACGTGACAAAAAGCTATCGCCACCACCGCCAGACGTCCCACCACACGCGGCTTGATTACGTAAGCGAGCATGGGCAACAGGATGATCTCGACCACGACGTAGAGATCGCTCAGCCGTACCGCGACCACGGGTATTCTGCCGAAGGCCAAACCCAGGAACAGTCCCACACCGTAGATGTAGAGCAGCAGAGTGGTGTGGCGGTTGTGCTGCAAAAGCCGGGTGTGGAAACACAGCAGCACGAAATAGGGCACCATGCGCATAATGTTGGCCGGGCCTATGATCCTTATGGAGTCGAACCATCCCGCCTCGTGCTGCGCCAGGGCGTTTCCGAGACGAACCATCACCGAACGGAACGGAACGACCAGGGCCAAAAGATCGACACCGGCGAAAAACAACACGAAGCCCAGCGGAACGATCCCCCACAGGATCCAGTCGTGACGCTTAAGGCGCGACAAAAACCAAACCGGCAGAAAGGCCAGCGCCGAGTAGTGGAACAATATCGCACCGGCCATCAGCAACAGGAAACGCCCCGTTCGCCGCTCGTAAAGCGGTTTCAGGGAGAGCAGGATAAACCCCGTGGCGACACCCGCCCTCATCTGAACCATCTCCTGCTGCAGGAAGAACGTGCCGAAGTACAACACCAGACCGAGGAACCACAGATCGGAGAGCTGCCTGATGGCTGTCATCTTCAGACACACTCCCAGCAGGGCGTAGACGACGAACATAAGGATCGGATGACCCACGAGGAGATCGGAAACCAGAGCGATCAGGCTGAAAGTCGGTTCGAGCATCGTGTCGAACCATCCCTGGGCGACTATCGAGTTGTACAGCGATTCGTACACCACATAGTCCTGCACCGAGTCGGAGGGACGGAATCCCGCCGCCAAAACCAGCACGACGCCGATCGCGGAGTAGAGAACAAGACGCAACCTCTCGTCGCGCGGAGGCGCAAGGGCCAACACCGACAACAGGGCGAACAGCATGTACACGAGCGCGACCATCTTCTCTGCTTAGGGTTCTTCGTATTTCCCCATTTTCCCACGGCGGCAGTCGCGTAACCCGCGCAGCGTCATGCGAAGTTTGAGCCACTTGAGGTCTTCGAACAGGAGCAGTTTTATGATCTCTTTGGCGAACCCCGCGCGGTCGGTGCGCATGAACCCCGGGAACGCGCGGCCGAATTTGCGGTGCATGTAGAGGCGGTTGCGGGCAATGTAGTAGCGGCGCAGGGGATTGTGGTGGGTCGGGGTCATTTTTACGCCGAGGAATCGGCGCAGTTCGCTCCGGCCGAGGCGGTGGTTGAGCACCACTCTGTTGAGCTGCACTATGGCCCACCCTGCCCGGCGCAGGGCGAGACTGAAAACTGTGTCGACACAGTCGATGAACAGATGGTCCTCGAATCCGCCCACGTCGGCCCACGCGGCGAGGTCGACCAGATTGCCGCTCGCAATCACGCACGGCATGATGCTCCACTCCTCGCCGGGGGCTTTGGTGCGGCGGGGTGTGTCGGGCCGGGCGGCGACTATCGCCACGCGCGGTACCGTGCCGGAGACGGCGAACGACCACAGGCGGCGCACCATGCCGGGGGTGGCGCGGCTGTCCTGATCCATGGTGAGCAGCCACCGGAAACCCGCCTCGCGGGCCCTGGCGGCTCCTTCGTTCAGGGCGCGGGCTATGCCCCGGTTCTCGCCGAAACGAACGTACTCCACCACCGGCTCGCGGGCCAGGAATCGTTCCAGATCCGGGGGCAGTGTCTGCTCGGAGTTGTCGATCACCCACAGACGGCCTGCCTCGCCGGCGTAGGTGCGCAGGTTGTCGGTCACGGCGGCTCATTCCCTGTGTCTTCATCGTTTTGTCAGGTTTCTTATCATCATCCGCAACATGTGGGGGGCGCCCGCCGTGAATTTGGCCGCCGCCTTGGGGAACATCCACACCGCCGCCACTCCGTAATTCCGCACGAGTGTGTTCTCGATCACCTCGCTGAAGTCGTTCACCAGTTCGAGGTACCATTCCGTCGCCCCGTCGTAGTCTATGCTCACCGTGGGGCCGTCCCAGGTGGTGTCGTTTTCTATGGTTCGCCGCAGCTGCGAGGCGAAATCTTCGGGGGTTATGACCGCCCGCCGCAGCCCCGCGCCCACCGACCGGCGGAGCGCGGGGCTGGCGATGAGTCTGGCGGCGTGGGCCACGAGCGAGTCGATGCCATCGAAGGTGATCCGCACCGATGGGTCGCGCAGGCCGATGATATCTTCGATCGCGTTGACCTCCTCGCCCGGCAACTTCAGTTGCAGGACGGGCCGGGCGTTCAACGCCGCGTACTGGCTCATCAGCCCGCCGCACAGAGGGCAGGTACCCAGATAGATGTCGCACCGACGCATCACCTCGCCCACGTCGCCGCGGAAACCGTCGAGGAAGAAAGCCTCAGCCAAGCGGTATTTTTCGACGAGCCGCGTTACCTTCCGGCGGTTTCGCGCACTGCCCCACCCGCTGTACTGCACCACAGTGGCGGGATTTTCGTCGACGATGCGCCTCACGATGCGGAAGTAGCGCTCGTCGCCGCCCAGAATCTTGTAGTAAGACCCTCCCGAGAAGATGACGGTGCGGCCGGCGGGGTCGAAACGAAAACCCTCGAAGGGCGCCTGCTTTGTGATCGGATAGTAGGGCTGCACGAGTATCCGGCGGCGCGTCATGCCCCTTCGCTCGAGCGCCACGGTGGCGCCAAAGGGGCGGAACTCGAGGGCGCGGTCGGTGACGCGGGTGCCGAGGTAGAAGTGGTGGTCGCCCGGCACTATGCGGTACTTCACGGTGTCGGAGAGGGCGTGCAGCAGCGCCACCCCGAAAGCACCGCCCGCCGGAGCGTGGATCATGGCGCGCGCGGGGCCCCAGCGGCGGATCTCTCCGAGCGTTTCGCCGAAGCGTTCGACCCTGCGCGCGAGGTTTGTGTCGAGCACCATTACCGTAGCACCGGGGTAGCCGCTCAATTCGTCGATCACTCCTCCGCGCGGCGGCACCGGGGAGTCGAGCACGTAGAGGATTTCGACCCCCCACGACATGAGCGCCCGCAAGTATTGGAGCGCCAACACGGTGTCGTTGCCTATCTGGTCGTAGAACAGCCATCGGCCCTCCCCGACGGTGTAGTGCGGGCTGCCCGACCCGGCGGAGAGCGAGGCGGAGATCTCCTCCATCAGTTGCTCGGCGTCGGGGTCGGTGTAGACGTGGTTGACGTTCCACGCCACCTGCGCCAGAGTGTCGAGCCGGGCAAGGGCGCGCACGGTGTCGCCACGCTCGAAAGCCCGTCGCGCCGTGTGGCCGATCCGTGCGCAGTAGCGCTCGATGTCGCGCGCTGTATAGTTGAAAATCTTCATGCGTTTGTCGAGCTCGCGGGCGCACACGGCGCAGGTCGCAACGAGTATCGCGCCCGCCCCCACGGCCCTCCACGCCGGGTGGGGAATGGCGAGAGTGGCCACGAACGCCGCGGTGCACAACACCGTCAGCACCCCCAGCAGCCGCAGGAACTCGCCCTCGAACCGGAAGTCGTAGCGCCGGTAAGCCACCGCCGCCACAACCACCAGATAGATGGCGTAGGTGACGAGCGTGGCGATGCCCAGCCCGTCGATCCCCCACAGCGCGTAGCCCGCCACCGCACAACCCGCCACAAGAACGTTGCCAACGATCCCCTCCAACCAGAAGAAGGTGCGCCGGTCGCCCTTGGCGAACGAGATGTAGCCCAGAGCGAACGACGCCGTCTTGAAGAGCAGCGCCAGCCCCATCCACCTCACCACCGGAACCGCCGCCGCGAACTCGGCGCTCAGCAGCAGCCTCACCACAAGCGGCGCCGTGGCGAGCAGTGCCACGATGATTGGGGCGGCGATCAGGATCACCATCTCGCCCTGACGGTTGACGCTTCGGCGCACCGCCGCGGGGTCTTCGCTGACCGCGGCCAGGCGCGGAAAATAGTCCATCGCCATGGCCGAGAAGACAAACCCGATGTAGCCCGTGGTGATGGTCGTGGCCGACTGCCACAGCCCCACGTCGTCGACCCCGCCGGTGTGGCGCACGAACCACCCGATGAGCATGTTCGACAGGGTGGTGAGCACGCTCGTGGCGGTGAGCGTCACCCCGAGGGCGATCATTCCGCGGGCCAGGCGGCGCGTTTCGGGCGGCGGGACGGTGACCTTTTCGAGCGGAAGGCGCCGGGTGAACCATCGGCCCGCCAGCCACGTCGCCCCCGCCAGCACCACCATCGCCGGAGCGATGCCCGCCGTGCCCCACAGCCAATACATGGGTACCCCCGCCACGAGTCCCGCCACCGCCCCGACGAGCGACGAGCGGGCCAATGCCGTGAGCCGCCGAGTGCCCTGCAACAGCGCCGTCTCGCCCGTGCTCAAAGCCGTGAGCAGCGACATGCCCCCCAGGATCACGAACGCCCAGCGCCACTCGGTGGTGCCGAAAGCCACGCGGCTCCAAAGTCCCGCGCCCGCCACCGCCACCAGCGCGCCCAGCACTCCGGTGGCAAGCACCAGCCGGCGGAAAACCCTCGCGACGGTCGACAGTCGCCGCGTGTCGCCCTCGGCGTGGGCCATCGAGATGTCGCGCATCGCCCCGAGGTTGAGTCCCAGCCCCGATAGCTGGTTTATCACCGCCATGGTGGCCGTGAGCAGCGCCGAGACACCCATGCCCGCCGGGCCGAGCAGCACGGCGATGAACTTTCCGCGCAGCACGCCCACAAGCATCTGGAACACCTGCACCCCGCCGAAGATGGCCGTTCCGCGCGCAATGTCGCGATATGTGTGTTCGGGCCGGTTCATCTGCGGGGGGCATTCATCGGAAATCGTTGACCGCCCGCGCCACCTCACGTGCCTCGGCGCGCGTCAGCTCGGGACTCATGGGCAGCGACAGTGTGGTGGCGTGGATGCTCTCGGTTATGGGCAGCGAGAGGTTGTTCCACTCGCGGTAGCACTCCTGGCGGTGTGGCGGCACGGGATAGTGTATCAGCGTCTGCACGCCGCGGGCCGTCAGATGGGCCTGAAGCTCGTCGCGGCGCGGAGATCGCACGGCGAAAATGTGGTGGATATCGCCCAGCGGGTCGTCCGCCACGGGCGGCAGCTCGACCAGCGGGTTGCGGATCGCCTCGTGATAGATGGCGGCTATGCGGCGTCGGCGCTGGTTGTCGCCATCGAGGTGGCGCAGTTTGACGTCGAGTACGGCGGCCTGTATCTCGTCGAGGCGGCTGTTGCGGCCCACGTATTTGAATACGTATTTCTTCTCCGAGCCGTAGTTTGCCAGCGAGCGCACCACGGCCGCCGTCCGGTCGTCGTCGGTGGTGACGGCCCCCGCGTCGCCCAGCGCGCCGAGGTTTTTGCCCGGGTAGAAGCTGTGGCCCGCCGCGTGTCCGAGCGAACCGGTGCGGCGGCCCTCGAAGCGGCATCCGGCCGCCTGGGCGTTGTCTTCGACGAGCAGCAACCCGTGGTGGCGGCAGATGTCGCCTATCCGCCCGGTGTAGGCGCAGCGGCCGTAGAGATGCACCAGCATAAGGGCGCGGGTGCGCGGGGTGATGGCGGCCTGGATGAGGCGGTCGTCGATCTGGCAGGTGTCGGGGCGCGGCTCGACCGGCACCGGCCTCAGACCGTTCTCCGTGATGGCGATGATGGAGGCGATGTAGGTGTTGGCCGGCACTATCACCTCGTCGCCGGCGGCCAGGCGTCCCGTCTCGATCCATGCGCGGAGGATCAGCGTGAGCGCATCCAACCCGTTTGCAACCCCTATGCAATGGCCCACGCCGATCCACTCCGCGTAGTGTCGTTCGAACGCCCCGTTCTCGCGGCCCTGAAGATACCAGCCGCTGTCCACCACGCGCGCCACCGCCCGGTGGATCTGCCGCGAGCGTCGGTCGGTGACTTTTTTCAGTTCGAGGAACGGTATCATCTCGGTTCGTTCTCTTCGGTGATGTGTCCGCGGTAGCGGGCGGGGTTGCCGTACCACAGCGTTCGGGGCGGAATGTCTTTCGTGACTACGCTGCCCGCCCCCACCATTGCCCGCTCGCCGATGGTGTGGCCCGCGATGATGGTGGCGTTGGCTCCGATCGACGCCCCGCGTTCCACCGTTGTGCGGGCGTATCGGGCCGGACGGCGCTTCGATCGCGGGAACAGGTCGTTGGTGAAGGCCACCCCCGGGCCGACGAACACGTCGTCGGCGAGCCTCACCCCGTCCCACAACTGCACGCCCGACTTTATGGTCACCCGATCGCCCACCACCACGTCGTTCTCGACCAGCACCCCCGCGCAGATGTTGCAGTCGGCCCCGATGCGGGCGCCGGGCAGGATGACGCAGTATTGCCACACGGTGGTGCCGGGGCCGATGTTTTCCGACCGGACGTCGGAGGAGGGATGGATCGTGGCTGCGGTCATGGCGTGGAGGTTTTTACGGCGGCCAGGAACTGCGAGTAGTCGCGTATGTAGTCGCCCTCGTCGAAGGGGTGGGAGGTGAGCACAAGGCAGATGGCGCCGCTCGAAAAACCCTGCTCGGCCGCCCATATCCCGGGGGGGATGTGCAGACCGTAGTAGGGCCTGTTGAGCGACACCGTGCGGCGGCCCCGCCCGTCGTCGAGCGCAACCTCGAACGAGCCGTGGGCGGCGACAAGGAACTGGTGGCACTCGCGGTGGGCGTGCGCGCCGCGGCTCTCGCCACCCGGAATGTCGTAGAGCCAGAACACGCGCGCAATGTCGAACGGCACGCTCCCCGCGCCGTACACCGGAGTGAGGTTTCCGCGCCCCTCGCCGCCTATTCGCGGCAACTCGACTATCGTGCAGTCCCAGACTCTCATGGCTTTTGTCGCGCAGTAGCGGCCAGGTCGGTGAATTCGTCGTAGTCGCGAATGTAGTCCGCGGCGTCGTAAGGTTCGGAGGCAAGCACGAGGGCAAGGGCGTTGGTGGAGAAGTTTTCGAGCCTGCGCCACGTCATGCGGCCTATCGCGAGGCCGTTGTACGACCGGTTGAGCGAAAATGTCCGTCGCCCCCCCACCCCGTCGTCCAACACCACGTCGAAGCTGCCCGACAGCGCCACCACGAACTCCTCGTTGCGGCGGTAGGCGTGACCCCCGCGAACCTCGCCCCCCGGCACGTCGTACACCCAGTAGACGCGGCGGATGGCGAACGGCACGTGGCGCCCCCCCTCGATGAAGGAGAGGTTGCCGCGCGGGTCGACTATCTTTGGCAGGAGGGCGGTTTCCATATCTCTCAGCGCGTCATGTAATTCTTGAGCAGCACCCACCCCGCGCCCACGAACAGCCCCGCCAGCACGCTCACCACCATGATGGCCATGCGGCGCGGGGCCGAACGGCGCACGGGCACGGTGACCGGCTCGACGACGGTGAACACGGGCGTGTCCTCCTTGACCTTGATGGCGGCCTGTTCCCTCTGCCGTGCCAGCTCGGAGTAGAGGGCGAAGGCGAGGTCGTGTTCGTTTTGGAGCGATGTTTCGCGGATGCGCGCCACGGCCGAGGCGAGGTTGCGGTTGGCGTCGCGGAACGAGGCGAGCGCCTGCAACGAGGCGTCGTAGTCGGCCTTCACCTCGGCGTAACGCTCCTCTATGAAATCGAGGCTGGCGCGGGCTTTCTGCAATTTGTAACTGGTGATGTAGCTCTGCAACAGCTCCTGCGCCCGCGCCGCCACCCGCGCCGCAATGAGGGCGGTGGGCATGGTGGCCGAGAGGGTGATGTAGCCGTTCTTTTCGTCGACCGTCACCTTGACGAGGCCGGCGAGTGTCTGTCGGCATTCGTGTTCGTCGGCGGTGAGGGTCTCCATCTCCCCGGCGTCGGTTTGTGAGGGCGCGGTGTCGCGGCCCCGCCGGATCGCCTTCATGGCGAGTCCCGGCAGGCCGACCGTGTAGCGCCCCAGGAAGGCAAAGAGCGAGAAAGGACGGTAGCCGCCCGCGGTGAAGTAGTCGACGAGCGGCACCGGTTCGGCGTGGCCCGCGACCATCACCGGAGTGTGCATCAGGTCTTTGGTGAACGGCACGCTCGCCACCACCATCGGGTAGATGAGCGGCGAGATGAGGTCGCCCTGCTCGGCCACCCCGAGGTTGATGCCCGCCAGCGCGGCCAGGCCCTGAAGGTTTCCGCCCGTGGCCGATCTGCCGGTTTGGGGCACTATCACCGAGACCGCGGTGTAGCGCACCTCGCCGAAAAGGGCAAACAGCAGCCCCAGGGCCGCCGCAACCGCCGTCACCCTGAGGATGAACCGGCGGCTGGCCCACAACGTGCGCGACAGTTCCACAAGGTCGATCTCTTCCGTTCGGTTGGATTTACGTTTCTCCATACCGGCGAAGAGCCTCTAAAACCGTGCCAGACTGTGCTCTCGGTGCAAAAAATCGCTACCGTCTCATGTCGAGGGTGTAGCCGGTGCCGCCCCAGGGCGCCCAGGAGCGATAGTCGACCTCGCCGTAGAGCGGGGCGGTGCGGATGGCGGTGTCGACCTCGGTGCGGTCGCGCAGGAAACGGTCGACGAACGCCGTCACCGCCGCGGCCTGGCTGTCGGTCACCTGGCAGTGGGGATGGCCCGGGGTGAAGTCGAACCCCAGCCGTTCGGGCACTCCCATCGCCGTCCACACTTCGAGGGCCGCCATGGTGGCTACGTAGCCCGACGTGTCGCACAACCACTCGTAGTCGGGGTTGCCGAGGATCAGCACGGGCCTCGGGGCGATCATGGCGATCAGTTCGTGGTGGTCGTAGGGAAGTTTATCGGGGCGGCCGTTGAAGTTGTCGCGCAGCGAGGGCAGGAACCAGTCGTAGTTGGTGTTGGCGATCTTTTCGACGTTGCCCATCGTGTCGCTCACCCGCCACGAGTTGATGCCGCCGCCGCCCGACTCCTGAACCAGCGTCAGGGCGATGCGTTCGTCCAGCGCGCCGCCGAACAGCGCCATCTTTCCGGCGTAGGAACATCCCGTGATGGCTATTCGGCGGGTGTCGGCGCTCATCTGCGCCGCCACAAGTTCCAGCCCGTCGACAAGGCGGCTGATGCCCCACGACCAGGCGATGTAGTTACCCGACGAGAGCAGTGGTTGTGGACGAAGGGTATCTGGATGAAGTCGTCGAACAGCGCGGCGGGCAGCGAGCCGGTCGGACGGTTGACGCCTATGATGACCGGATGGGGCCCCGCGCCGCGCGGCAACACCACTTTGGATTGCAGCACAAGGGTGTCGGCGCCGCGCACCACGGTCACGGTGAGGGTGCTGTCCGAGGCGCTCCACGCCGCGGCGAGGTTTTCGGGCCGGGGCGGTTTGGCGCCCAGCTCGTAGTGTTCCAGCTCGGCCTTGATCTCGCCGCGGCGGCGGCTCCAGTCGGAGAACCGCGACACGCGCCCGCTGCCGTCCGACCACTCGAACGGATCGGGAAGCCCGCTCACCGACGGCGCCTGGTCGGCCGTGGGCAGTGGCGGGAGCGCCATCCCCGCCGAAGTGTTCTCCACGTCGTAAACAAGGGGCACCGAGACCGGCCCCGAAGCGCAGCCCGCGACGAAAACGAGCGCCGCGCCGACAAGTAACATTTTTTTCATGGGTTTAAGGTTGTTGGTAAATGAAAGTTTGCTCCAAAGATAGAAAAATAGATTAACTTTGGTGCGCAAAAATCCATTTAATCAATTTTGACCGTAATGAAACGTCTTTTAACCGTATTAGCCGTCCTGTGCGCCCTCTCGGCCCAGGCGCAGTACCAGGGCTATGTGAGGGTTCAGGCCCGCAACCAGAACTACCGGTTCTACAACCCCGCCCTGTCGCCCAAGGAACGCGCCGCCGAGGTTGTGAAACTGCTCACCCTCGAGGAAAAAGCCGCCCAGATGATAAACAGCGCCCCCGCCATAGAGCGGCTGGGCATCCCCGCCTACAACTGGTGGAACGAAGCGCTGCACGGTGTGGCCCGAACGCCCTACAACGTCACCTCGTATCCGCAAGCCGTGGCAATGGCCGCCACGTGGAACCCCGAGGCGCTCGCCATAATGGCCGACCAGACCTCGACCGAGGGAAGGGCCATCTACAACGACAACGTGAGGGCCGATAAAAACCGCATCCCCCAATACCAGGGCCTGACATACTGGACGCCCAACATCAACATCTTTCGCGACCCGAGGTGGGGACGCGGAATGGAGACCTACGGCGAAGACCCGTGGCTGACGGGAGTGATGGGCGGCGCCTTCACCCGCGGATTGCAGGGCGACAACTCCCGTTACCTCAAGGCGTCGGCGTGCGCAAAGCACTTTGCCGTGCACAGCGGCCCCGAGTGGAACCGCCACACGTTCGACGTGACGGTGAGCGACTACGACCTGTGGGACACCTACCTTCCGGCGTTCCGTTCGCTGGTGGTCGACGCCGGTGTCACGGCCGTGATGCCCGCCTACAACCGTTACGCCGGCCAGCCCGCCGCCGCCAACGACATTCTGATGACCGACATCCTCTACGGCCGGTGGGGATTCGACGGATACGTGACCAGCGACTGCGGCGCGATCAACGACATGTGGATGAACCATAAAACGTCGCCCGACAAGCCCCACGCCGCCGCCCTCGCCGTGGCCCACGGCACCCACACCGACTGCGCCGACGACACCTACCTGTCGCTCGTGCAGGCGGTGCGGGACGGACTGATCGCCGAGTCGGAGGTCGACCGCGCCGTCGAAAAGTTGTTCGAGATCCGTTTCCGCCTCGGCATGTTCGACCCCTCGGGCAGCACGCCCTGGGACGGCATCGGCACCGAGGTGCTGGAGTCGCCCGCACACGCGAACCACGCTCTGGAGATGGCGCGCCAATCCATCGTGCTGCTCAAAAACGAAGGAGGCATACTGCCGCTCGACCGCACCAAGGTGCGCAAGATAGCGGTGGTGGGCCCCAACGCCGACAACGCCCGCACCGTGCTGGCAAACTACAACGGCAACCCGACGAACGTGGTGAGCGCCCTTCAGGGCATCCGCGGCAGGGCGGGCCGCGGGATCGAGATCGTCACCAACCGCATCTCGCACTGGGTCAACAACGACGAGTTCACCGACATCGAGGCGTTGGCGGCATCGCTCTCCGACGCCGACGTGATAATATACGTGGGCGGCCTGTCGCCCGAGATCGAGGGCGAGGAGATGCGCGTGTCGCTCGAAGGCTTCCGTGGCGGCGACCGCACCTCGATCATGCTGCCCGCCATCCAGACCCGCACCATGAAGGCCCTCAAAGCTACCGGCAAACCGGTGGTGTTCGTGATGATGACCGGCGGAGCGATAGCCACCCCGTGGGAGAGCGACAACATTCCCGCCATAGTCAACGCCTGGTACGGCGGACAGTCGGCCGGCACGGCGCTGGCCGAGGTGCTGTTCGGCGACTACAACCCCGCCGGACGCCTGCCCGTGACGTTCTACGCCTCGGACGAGGACCTGGGCGACTTCGAGGACTACTCGATGGCCAACCGCACCTACCGTTACTTCGGCGGTCGTCCGCTGTACCGTTTCGGCCACGGGCTGAGCTACACCTCTTTCGAATACAGCGCCCTGGAGGTTCCGGCCACGCTTTCGGGCCGGGCGGCCAACCGCGTGTCGGTGAGGGTGACCAACACCGGCGACCGCGCGGGCGACGAGGTGGTGCAGCTCTACCTGACCCACACCGCACCCGCGGGCCAAACCGCACCCCTTTACGCGCTCCGCGGCTTCGAGAGGATCCATCTTGAGGCGGGCGAAAGCCGCACGGTGAGCTTCACCCTGGGCACAGAGGAGCTGTCGGTGGTCGACGCGACGGGCGCCAGCGTGATCCGCGCCGGAAACGTAAAAGTGTGGGTCGGAGGGGTCTCTCCCTCGCCCGACGACACGTCGCTGATAAGCCGCACGGTTGCCCTGAGAAACAGGTAGAAAAAAATAAAAATCGCCCCCCGGGACGGTTTGGTATCATTATTGAAGTGATTCCTCTTCATTGAAGACGAATCACTTCGATTTTTTTTATTAATACTGACAACAGCTATGAAAGCACTTCTCGATTCAATCAACGAAAAGGTCGACTTCTTCCAGTCGAACGCAACGGCCCACGTGGAGAAAATGAACAAAGCCGCCGGAACGCGCGCCAGAAAAGCCTCGCTCGACATCGAAAAACAACTCAAGGAGTTTCGCAAGAAATCAATGCAGTCGTGCAAGAAATAGTGTTGGAGGGTACTGCGGCGGGATGGATCGGCCCGGTTTTGTTCGTGTTGGCGGCGAGCGCCATCATGATGCACTATGCCTTGCGTAACATCCTTTCCGTCGCCTACCGTAAGAGACTGTTCGACCTGCCGGGCGGGCGCCGTATCCACACGACGCCCACCCCCCGGCTGGGTGGCCTGGCTTTCGCTCCGGTCATCTGTTGCACGACGATCCTCGCCCTGGCGCTCCACGCGGCCCTGCGGCCCGCCGCTTATGTCGGCGGCCCGGGGCTCGTGACTTTGATCCCGGCCATTATAATAATATGTATGACCGGAACGGTGGACGATCTGGTGGGGGTTCGATACTGGTGGAAATTCTCGGCCCAGATCGTGGCGGCGCTGTTGGTGGTGGCGTCGGGCTTGTGGATCGACAACCTTGGCGGTCTGTTCGGCGTGTGGTCGATCCCCGCGTCGGTCGGCGTGCCGCTGACGGTGCTGTTCGTGGTGGGGGTGACCAACGCCTTCAACCTGATCGACGGCATGGACGGACTTGCGGCGGGCATCTGCATCGTGATCCTGGCTATCTACGGCGTGAACTGTTTCGCCACCGGCCGCTGGTTTCTGTCGGTGTTGGCCCTCTCGTCGCTGGGCACGGCCATTCCGTTCTTCCGCTCCAACTGGCGGGGGATCGGCCCGCGGCGGCGCAAGCTGTTCATGGGCGACACCGGTTCACAGACCCTCGGTCTGGTGATCGGCGTGCTGGCCGTGGGGCAGATAATGAACGGCGGTGGGCGCCTTGTGACGAGGGATTTCGTTTTGGCCCTCTCACCGCTCGTGGTTCCGGTTTTCGACGTGGTGCATGTGGTTTTCTTCCGGATGCTCCGTGGCGTCAATCCGTTCCATCCCGACATGACCCACATCCACCACAGGTTGACACGGTGCGGGTTTTCGCCCCGTCAGGCGGTGGCGTTCATCGTGTGCCTCGGGGTGAGTTACGTGGCCCTCGATGTGGTGTTGGCCCCTCACGTCGGAGTGACGTTGATCGTCCTTGTCGACGTGGTGGCCTGGTGCGCCCTCAACACGGGGCTGTGGGCGCTGGCCCGTAGCCGCTATCCGTACGGGATAAAAAGCAGTGAAACGAATATTAACGCTAAATTGTTAAAATCATGAAAAAAATCACACTTCTCGCCTTTCTGGCGACCTTCTCCCTGGCGGCGTTCGCCCAGGGGGGTGAGCGCGGGCCTTATCTGACGAACAGGTTCTTCGACAATTGGTTCATCTCCGCCGCGGGCGGTGCGAACATGTACATGGGCGAGTGGGACCGCCGCGCCGATCTTGGCAAGCGTCTGGCCCCTGCCCTCGACGTGAGCGCCGGCAAATGGTTCACCCCGTCGGTGGGTGCGCGCCTCATGTACTCGGGACTCAGCGCGCGGGGCGGCACGACAGCCCCCGACGCCTTCTTCGCCACGGGCGAAACGGTGACCGGAGGCAAGAACGGCACCTATTACACCAAGGAATTCAACTACTCGTTCGTCCACGCCGACTTCCTGTGGAACGCCTCCACCAGCCTGGGCGGGTACAAGGAGTCGCGCCTGTGGGAGTTCATTCCCTTCGTCGGTTTCGGCCCGGCCCTCGCCACGCGGACGAGCAATTCCGCCGCCTGCTGCCGTACATCGAGCATCTTTGAATTCGGCGCCACGGCCGGTTTGCTCAACAAGATCCGCCTGAGCGGCGCCCTCGACCTGACGCTCGAAGCGCGCGGGGCGATATTCAAGCAATCGTTCGACGGCGTTGCGGCCGGACGCAGGGGCGAGGCCATGGCCAGCGTCACTGCCGGTTTGAGCTACAAGTTCGGCCGCCGCGACTTCTCCAAGCCCGTTGCCGTCGCCCCCGCCGACTACTCGTCCTACAACGATCGGATCCGCGGTCTCGAAGGCGAGGTGAACTCGCAAAGGGCCCGTGCCGACCAGCTCGCCCGCGACCTTGCCGCCGCCCGCAACGTAACTCCGCCGGCACCGGCCGGGGCCGAGGTTATCTTCCCCGACCACGCGATATTCTTCGCCATCGGCTCGGCCACCCTCTCGGCCAAGGAGCAGGTCAACGTCAACTTCATCGCCGAAGCGATCAAGCGGATGCCCGCCGGACGCAAGGTGACGCTCGAAGGCTACGCCGACAGCGCGACCGGCACCGCCAGTGGCAACATGACGCTGAGCGAACGCCGCGTGAAAACCGTCTACGACGCACTCATCGCGGCAGGCGTGCGCGCCGACCAGATCGAATTCATGGCCCGCGGCGACACCAGCGAACCGTTCGGACGCCAGAATCCCGAGCTGAACCGCGTTATCATCATCGAACAACCCTGACTTATTCCGGGGGGAAACGGGCCTTAAGATCCGTCTCCCCCCCTTTTTTTTTCACAGACCGCTAACCACCCGCCATGAAAAAAACGATATTAACCCTCATCACGATCTTTGCCGCCGCGTGGCAGATGGCCGCGCAGATGCCCGACGACCAGGTGCTGGAATTCGTGCGCCAGGCCACCTCGCGGGGAATGGGCCAGAGCGAGATCGCGGCCGGGCTGCTGAGCCGCGGAGTCACGGCGCAGCAGTTGCAGCGCCTGGGCGTCTCGCTGCAAGGCCAGCTGTCCC
>QMCE01000648.1_pt1 | contig 22438 bp, 17 predicted proteins | sample 1821851 | NCBI WGS metagenome assembly QMCE01 (sample SAMN09453174, study PRJNA476694) | Termite gut metagenome, whole genome shotgun sequencing project. | isolation source: worker | host: Odontotermes sp. | place: South Africa:Pretoria | collected 2016-01-28 | reverse complement strand
CCGCTCCAGACGCCAGAGTTCGTTGCGGTCCCGCAGCATTCCCAACGTCTTGGCGGCCTGCGCCCTGACCTCCCATTGCCCGTCCTCCAACAATCGGGAGACGCCTTTCGCACAATGGGACATCTCTAACAACCCTATCGCTTTGACGCCGGCGATGCGCAAGGACGCGTTCGGGGAGTTCAAATATTCCGTTACCCGTTCGGCTAGAGGGGTGCATTGGTTCACCCCGATTAATTTAACGGCGCATACTTTGACGTAGTCGTCCGGTGCCTGCAACAGCGACGAGTAGAAGTTGGTTTGTTCTCCCGCATATGCCGAGAACACTTCCAACAACGCCCGACTCGTCAAATGGAGGGACGCTCCCCTTTCGTGAAGGTACTCCGCAATGCCTTGACCGTCGGCAAGTTTTGCCAACGCCAGAAGACCGTGGTATTGTAAGTCCACATTGGTTGGCTGACTGCGCATAAGCCTCCGGATGGAGGGCGTCGCCTCGCGTACCTCCAAATCTCTGGACAACTTAATGGCGTGCAACGCCCTGCTGATGCGTGGAGAGGCCAGACGCGCCAACAGGTGGCCTTCCAACAAGCCGTGGTTCATCGCCGTTTGCCACGTCCCGTACCCTTTTTCTTTGAGCGTTAAAAGGATGTCGATGGCGTCGTCCCTCTTGGATTTTGAATTCAGCAGCCGGCTAAACCGTCGGCCGTTGGCTTCCATCTCATCCGCATCCTCGTCGTTCGAGCTTTCCGTGATATAGCGTATGACGTCGTCCCGTAGTCGGGCGCGACGTTTTACCTTCATCCATTCCTCTATATGGGTGAAGACTAGATAGAGGTAGAAATGTACGACGAGGAGAAGGAAAAAGATGTTGATTAGTTTGATAAGCGACATAGCGTCAAAGTTCATATGGAGTCCCCCTTATAAGCCTTCAAATGCATCCTTCACAATGTAATACGAGCGCTTCAACCGTTCGTGGTACGTCGGGTGGTCCCATTTCTCCCAAGTGAAGCCGCTCATGGCCACGACGCCGTCCCGGGGGCTTCCACCCCTCGTGACGCCGATGTGCCATTGCTTCGCCCGCGTATAGGTGAAACCGTCCGAACCAACCGTATGGAGGTCGGCTAACATTTGCTTGGAAGAAGGGTCTGCGACGTTCAGCAACGCCCACGGTATCCGCACTTCCCAGTTGCCCTCGCTGTAGATGCAGTCCGCCAGGGAATCGTAATCCACGCTGTCGGGGTTGGCGTTGCCGTGCCGCAGGGTACTGGCGTTGAAATAGGAGAAGGGAATTGTCTCCTTCGTATCCGGCAGGTACAACTCCTTGTTGAGTGCCAAGTAAATGTCGTCAAACAGGCCCGTGTTCTTGGTTTGTCGTTCTATGCCCGCACTGGCGTTGGGTACGGGGACTTCTGGATAAGAGGCATAGAAAGGGTGGTAGTAAGGGTCCACCAAGATGCGGGAATCGTCTCTGCCGCGCAGGCGGATGAGGAAGTCCGCCGCCCGCTCGAAAGTGTGGCCCCCGTAGCCCTCGTTCCCTTGGTCGTCAATCACGTCGAGTGGCAGCAGCAGCTCGTCGCGTTCCCAGTCGTAATCCCCTTCATTTTGACTCCCCGCAGTTTGATTTGCCCCAATACGATTCTTTTCAATTCGGAGGTACAGGTATTTGGCGTCGTATTGGGAATAGATTGTGAACCCATCGTCCTCGTGTATGACGTGTCGTTCGTCCCATTCGCCCACGTCGCCGTCCACGTACAGGGCGGAGTCCTCCGTGCCGGGGTCAAAGGAGAGGAGTCCGAAATGCTGTTCGCACGTCTGCGCGTCCCCCCAATAGGCCCTGCGGTCGGGCGTGTTGTAGTCCATCGTGTTCCACGTCCGTTTGAACCACTCGTCCTGCCAAGTGAAGATGAGTACCCCCGCGTACGACTCTGACTTTACGTCGCCCACCATGCTGACGAGCATCCGCCCCTGCTCCTCCTCGGTAAGCCCTCCTTGGTTGTAGCCGGAGAAGCGGCTTTCGTGCGTGACGCCCCTGGACGTGGGGAGTCCCACTTCGGCCACCAATACCGGCATGGCGTGGTGCGCGCGCAACTCTTTGAGGTACGCCTGGTAGGTGTTGACGTCGTCAGGGTCGTCGCCAATGTATTTCGTCTCATAATTCATGTAGTCCGGATAGTAAGGATAGACGTGGTAGGAGGCAAACAGGCCGGGGTGGAACTCATCCTTGGCTCGCAGATGCTCCATGTCGAGGGAGACGAGTCGCTCCTGCTCCAGTGGCTCGTTCGGCTGGTCGAGCGGGTCGGTGGTGGACCAGTTCGTTATGGCCAGTGGACGTTGCATCTGGTACGTCTCGGTTTCGTATCGGATGACCTCGTCGCCAATTTCACACCAAAATACTTCAAACGGACTGGCGTTCTCCGTATACAGGTATCGGCCGTCATAGCTTTGCTTCTCCGGATGGGTTTCGTTCGTCCGTACGACGAAGTTGGGTTCCCACTCCACGCCCAATATCCAACCAATGACGTATCGGGACACGTCCTTGTCGTACGCGGCGGCGTCGTTGGCGTCGTTATCGTCGTCAGGGGTCGTCGTCTGGTTGCCGTGGATGACGTCGATGGTTTGTAACGCGTCCGCAAGGAATGAATTCTTGAAGTAACCGTCGTCTGAAAATGCGCTCTCACAGTCCGTCATCAAGTCATCCCTCACCCATACGCCGTGGATAACGTAGAGGGGGTCGGGGTTGTTCCAGTTGTATTCGTATAACGCGTCGTAAAATGCGGGGTTCTGCGTGATGTATACGCGAATCACGTTTGCGTTCATTTTCTTGATTAGGCCAAACCATCGCAGGTACTCTTCCTTGGTGATTCCGTATTCCCCGGGGAAGTATCCGGGCTTGCCGACGCCGAGGTTGACGCCTTTCAGAAATGTACGCTCAAAATGGCCGTCGTCGTATAGGTAGAAGTATTCGTCATCCACTCGGGAGACGTACCGTACGCCGTCCGCACCTACTTGCGCGTTCTGCTCCGCCTTGGCCTCGATGTAGAGGTTGCGGGCCGTATAGGCGGCGTAGACCAGTAACAGGAAGGCCATGAAACTGATAACGAATCGCTTCATATAGGGTGGGTTCACCATCCTTTTTAACAATTTTCGCGAAGGCAAAGTGAGAATTACAAGCTTCATGACTGTGAGCTTGCTCGCAAAGTCATGAGCTTGGCAATTCGAGCGCGCCCGCGAACCTGAGCAGGCTCGCGAAGCGTGCCGCGCAAGGTTTGTGAAACGAGTCCAGTATACGATATCACTGGTGGGTTGTCAAATTTATTAATTGGATGTTTTGTGGCGTGGATTCCAGTTCTGGATTGGAAATCCAATTGAAAAGGGGATGTGAGATGGCGGAAAGAGTCGAGCGGTTGGATTTACAATAGAAAATTATTGAAATTTGTAGTGGACGAGTTTGCTAAAATGTGGTATGGTATAGTATGTGATTGTAAATTTGATTATAGGGTAGATATACAAGACAAGGAGGATTTGTTATGAGGAGAAGAAGTTTGTCCATGTTGTTGTGTGTAATTATGTTGGTTAACCTGTTGTCGCCAAATTTCTCTTATGTGTCAGGTGCCCAATCGTTCGTTGTGGAATGTGACGGCTTTCAAGTGTACTACGTCGTGAACAACGGTTGGGACGACTTGCAGGACGTGAACGTGAGGGTTAGGAACACGGGCGACGCAACGATTGAAAACTGGGCGTTGCATTACGACCCACACGGCAGGATTGAGGGCGTATGGGGTGCGTGCGCGTTGGAGGCGGAGGACGGCGTCGTGGTAAGGAATGACGGACACAACGCCAACATCGCTCCCGGGGGTGAGGTGACGTTTGGTTACATACTTCACTCCGCCGTCGGCGCCCCCGACACATTTACGGCGTGCCAAAAGAGGGTGCCGAAGGAGGAGGGGTTTGCCGTTGCGCTTCGCGTGACAAATGGGTGGGAGTCGGGGTTTCAGGGTGAAATGGAGCTGACTAACGAGACGGCGGAGACAATCGAGGGTTGGGAACTCACGGTGCAACCGACGTTCGCAATAGATAATTTGTGGCCCGCCACCGCCGTCAAGGTTGCGGACGATGGTTATGGCACGTACCGGATAGCGGGAGGCCCCAATCTGGCCATACCCCCACATGGAAGCGTCACCCTTGGGTTTGTGGGCGGTGCGTCGTCGGGTAAGGAGTTGGAAGGGGCGTCCCTGACGGAGATGGTCATTGGGTCGGGCAAGCAGGAATCCGACGGGGGAAGCGAGGAAGAGGAGCAAGAGGAGGAAGAGGAGAAAGAGGAGAACGAAGAGGACGAGGATGAGAAGAGACGAAGCCTGACATGGGAGGACATGCCGGACGGAGACGGTGACGGGATACCCGATGCGGCGGAAGCGGGAATGGGTACGGACCCCGCTAATCCAGACTCAGATGGCGACGGCTTATCGGACGGCTATGAGGTACTGTACAGTTGTACGGACCCACTCGCACCATCTTCGCAGGGCGGCGTTTCGGATTATGAATGGGACCTGGACGGCGACGGGTTGTCCAACGGCGAGGAACTCGACGGAGGGACGGACCCTACCGAGGTGGATTCGGACGATGACGGATTGAGTGACAAAGAGGAGGCTGCGCGTGGGACGAATGCGTTGGAACGCGACACCGATGGCGACGGGTTGCCGGACGGTGACGAGACGATACTGGGAACGGACCCTTTGCATACGCACACGTTTGACCAACCAGATGCGGAACGGGTTACGGACCAGGCTGTCGGAGCCGGGGACGCCGTGTTTGCCGACGTGAACGGCGGCGAAGGCCCTTACGAGGTTTCCGTGGACGTGACGGCCTCCGGGCTTGCGCAGAATTGCCTGACGGCAATCCACAGCACGCATTCCGAAGCCATGGAGAACGAAGCCATGTTGGGCGGTGCGGTGGAGTTGGATTACGGCGGGGGCTGCGTCGTGGAATCCGCAACGGTAAGGTTCAAGTTGGACGAAGCAAGCGTCGTGGGAGCTGAAGAACAATCGGAGGATTCTGGAACGAAAACGGAGGATTCGCTTGAATGGGAAGGAATTCGGCGTTACAATATATTCATGTACTTCGACGACATCAACATGATGTTGCCCATCAAGACGGAATGCGACGTGGAGGGCGGGACGATTGCCGCCACGGTGGACCGGTTGGGCAGCTTCTGCGTGATGGACGTGAAGCAGTGGACGGAGGATTTGGGATTGTCGTCCGACGATGGTTTGGACGAGGTCGCATTGGAGGAAGGAGCCGTAATGGCGGCGGGATTGGCGGACGGTGAACACGTTGTGGATTTTGGACACCCATTTCTGGAACCCTACAGGAATTATCCGAATGCGAGGGGCAGCGCCAAGTATTTGGAGTACCCCAGGGGATACAACCGTAGAATGAGTGGGAGTGGGTTGGCGCTGTTCTTTATTGTGGACGGGGGGCTACCCGCCGCCAGTCGCGAACGGATCAAGAGCGAGATTATCAACATGGCGGACTACGCCTTCACACGTTATGGAGGCTCCCTCATAACGTTTATCGAACTCACCCACGGGTTGGTGGAGGTGCCGACGGGAAAGGAGTATGCGTCCGATATGACGGAGGTTGTGTCCATATTGGAGCGGGGCGAGTTGAACCACGGTGCGCCGTCGAGTAAGACGAGGATTGGGGATGCGTACAAAGTATTGGTCGAGTACACGGCGCGCCAAAAGAATTACGGCTACTCACCCATATGCGTGTCCTTGGAGGGGTCGGGAACGTTGTACAACCACAATGGGGAGGATAGGAATCTGCCGTATACTCTGAGGAACAATTGTGTGTATTACTCTGTAAACCCATACGTCGAGGAGGGGTCGTTGTACCATGAAATAACCCATATGACGGGAGGGAAGGTGATTGGCGACTGGGAGGATTTTGCGGACGAGGTGATTGAGGACGTCAACAGGGTGGATGCGTCGCCCGCACCAGATGTGCCACCCATTCCAGATACGTCCTCCGCACCCCCTACCCCCAAGTTTTATCAAGCAATCGTGTCGTCGGGACTAAGGCGAATTCAATTGAATTCCGAGTTGGGGCCAGGAAATGGAACGGATACGGATGCCGACAGTCTGACCGATTGGATGGAGGTGGATTCGGATTGGCTTACGACCAACCAGGATGGAACGGTCAACGTACCAACGTTTGGGGTGTTCATGGCCAGGAAGGGGGAGGAACTGTTCTACGTGAAGGAGGGGTTGGACAGGTACCTGCGGTCGAATCAGGGAAATCTGCGGGAACTGCTTAAGATGCAAGTGCTCCCCATCAAGTCGGACCCCACCAGCAAGGACGGCGACAACGACGGCATTCCGGATGCCGACGAGATGGTATGGGACATGGTTGACGCCCGCTATCGAAAAGTGAGTCCGCTTAGGCGCGACACGGTGGAGACTTTGTACCCCGAACTGGTGAGCGGAAAGGGTGCGAACAAGTCGTCCAACCCCGTGTATTTGGAAGTGGAAGGGAACAAGGTGACGGCGCATTTGAAGGTGCTGTTTACGGGTGATTCGGATAAGAGGGCGCTGAATGGATTGTCTAAGGAGTATACGAAGACGATGGAACCGGCCTTGGCGGAGGACATCTTGGAACGGTTTGGCGAGGACGTCACCTACAAGGAGTTGGTGGTGGACGGTGTGACGAGCCGCTGGGGCGGTGATTTCGCGGGCACCCAATACGACTTCTACAAGGGCATGAACGTTACCTTCGAGGTGAAAATAGAGGAACAGAAGTCAAAGAGTTGGGGCGAGAAACTGGTGGAAGTGGATGTAAAGGCGGGAGTGTGCGGACGTTCTCATGCATCATATGAGTTTGGGCTATTCAACATCATGGATGGTTGGAGGGCGAATGGAAAGCGTGTCGTTACCATGTATAACAGTTCCTGTGATATAGATGAGCATGTAAATAAGGATGGAAGCAACTGTTCAGAGTACAATGGCTGTCTATATTCCACTGTGGTATACGAGGGAATTGCCGCACATGAATTTGGACATGTGATGGGGATAGGTGACGTATATGCTTCTGCACCAAAAAACAATGGTTATCAGCCTATAAGTCAAACAGAAGTCAAATATGACGAGTCAAAGTTTGGGGTACCACTGGCTCTTGAGATTATGTACCATAATGGTAGAGCGTTGGCTAATGATTTTGAGATGGTCATGGCGGCTTTTGTTGAAAACAGGCAGCAATATTTTGTTCCTAGCAAAGAGAGATATGTATCGTCAGTCATTAGGGAGCCGCAAATATACTTACATGAAAAGACAAACAAAAGGTATATTTGGGTGGGTGGAGAATTTGTTGAGGAGGATTAATTATGAAGAAGTGGTTCAAATTGTTTTATCCGTTGCTGATATTCCCGTTACTTGTGTTTCCAACAGAAATTGCAACGAATGACCATATTGCATCTTTTCAAATGAGTAGAGATGTTCTTCTGAATCATGATTGGGAAAAAGCAGAAAGGGCGACCAAAAGTTTCTATTATGACGGAGATAGGGAGGTTTTGATTACGACGGTAGTGCTGTTGTGTATAACGATTGCATTACTAATTTACAATGGGTTGAAAATCGACGGTATGGTAAAGAGGATGGTTTTTTATCTTGTAACGTTTGCGATTGCCTATGTCTTGTCTGGATGGTTTTACAACTACAACTTTTTCTACAGCTATTGGTATGTGATCTTTCCCGAAATTCCCGATATGAACATAAGGCCGGCATAGCTGGGAAAGATGGCATTGGGCGGAGTGGGCCACGGCAAGGAACTGTGGCTCACTTGGGATTGGGGCAAAGTTATCTCGTCAGTCATTAAGGAATTTCAAATATACCTATATAAGCCGACAAACAAGAGGTATGTATGGGTGGATGGGAAATTTGTAGAGGAGGATTGACTATGAAGAAATGGTTCAAATTGCTTTATCCGCTGTTTATATTTCCGTTACTTGCGTTTCCGACAGAACTAGCAACGGATGACCATATTGCTAGTTTTCAATTGAGTATAGATGCCCTGCATGATGCGGAAAAAGCAGACAAGTCATATGAATCTTTTTACTATGATGGAGATAGGGAGGTTTTTATTACAACAATAGTGCTGTTGTGTATAACCGTTGGACTGTTGGCTTGCAATGGGTTGAAAATCAATGGTATGGTGAAGAGGATAGCTTTTTACCTTGTGACTTTTGCAATTACTTATGCCTTGTCTGGATGGTTCTACAACCATAACTTTTTCTATAACTATTGGTATGTGATTTTTCCAAAAATCCATGATGTGCCCATGAGGCCAATGTAAATGAGGAGATGGAGTTTGGATGAGTGGGTCACAGTAGGGAACTGTGGCTCGCTTGGGGTTGGGGCAAAGTTATCTCGTCAGTCATTAAGGGATTTCGGATATACCTACACAAGCGGACGAATAAAAGGTATAGATGGGTAGATGAAAAATTTGTTGAGGAGGACTGATATGAAGAAGTGGTTCAAACTGCTTTATCCGTTGCTGATATTCCCGTTACTTGTGTTTCCGACAGATGTAGCAACAGATCACCATATTGCAAATTATCAGTTGAGTGAACCTGCGAGAGAAAACATGGAAATAGCGGAGCGAGAATATAAGAATCTGTACTATGATGGGGATAGGGAAGTTTTTATTACGACAATTGTGCTGTCGTGTATAACTGTTGCATTGTTGGTTTGCAATGGGTTGAAAATCAACAGTATGCCAAAGAGGATAGTCTTCTACCTTGTCACGTTTTCAATTGCTTATGCTCTATCTGGATGGTTCTACAATTACAACCATTTCAGAAGCTATTGGTATGACATATTCCCCGAACTCCAAGAGATGCGCGTAAGAAGACCGAGGTGAAGAGCCGAGAAAAATGGCATTGGGCAGAGTGGGCTACAGTAAGGAGCTTTGGTCCACTTGGGGTAAGGCCAACTGTATCATTGGCTACTAAGGGATCTCAAATACACCCAAATGAGCCCAAAAGGGAATTTCAGGATGAGAGATTTGTTGAGGAGGATTGACTATGAAGAAGTGGTTCAAACTGCTTTATCCGTTGCTGATATTTCCGTTACTTGTATGGCCGACAGAGATAGTGACGAATGACCATATTGCTTATTTTCAATTGAGTGAAGAAGCTATGAATGATAGGGAAAAAGCAGACGAAGAATACAAAAACCTTTACCATGATGGTGATAAAGAGGTTTTGATTACGACAATCGTGTTATTGTGTATAACTGTTGTATTGTTGGTTTGCAATGGGTTGAAAATCGATAGTAAGGTTAAGAGGATGATTTTTTACCTTGTTACAATTGCAGTCGCTTATACCCTATCTGGATGGTTCTATAATTATAACCATTTCAGAAACTATTGGTATGTGATATTTCCCGAAATCCAAGGGATGCCAATAAGGACACCTCAGCTTTGACGAATTGGAAAGATTCAAAAAGCAGTTTTAACCGTCATTTCGTAAGCGAATGTATGGAATATCCCGAACTCCAAGAGATGCGCATAAGGAAACCGAGGTGAGAATTTAAAGAAAATGGAATTGGGTGGAGTGGGCTACGATAGGGAACTTTGGCCCACTTGGGGTTAAGGCCAACTATATCATTGGCTATTAAGAAGTCTCAAATACACCTAAACGATCCAACAAAAGGGAATTTTCGGGTGTGAAATTTGTTGAGGAGGATTGATTTATGAAGAAATGGTTCAAACTGCTTTATCCGTTGCTGATATTTCCATTACTTGCATTGCCGACAGAGATAGCGACGGATCATCATATTGCATTTTTTCAACAGAGTCCAGAAACTCTTCTGAATCATGATTGGGAAAGAGCAGAAAGGGCATACAAAAGCTTTTATCATGATGGGGATAAAGAGGTTTTGATTACGACGGTAGTGCTATTGTGTATAACGATTGCTTTACTAGTTTACAATGGATTGAAAATCAAAGGTATGATAAAGAGGATGGTTTTTTACCTCGTGACTTTTGCAATTACCTATGCCTTGTCCGGATGGTTTTACAACTATAACTTTTTCTACACCTATGGGTATACGATTTTTCCTGAAATCCAAGATATGCACATAAGGCCGGTATAGCTGGGAAAGAGGGCATTGGGTGGAGTGGCCACAGTGGGGAGTTATGGCTCACTTGGGGTTGAGGCCAAGTTATCTTGCCAGTCATTAAGGAATTTCAGATATACCTAGACAAGCTGACAAACAAAAGGCATATATGGGCGAACGGAAATTTGTTGAGGAGGATTGATTATGAAGAAATGGTTCAAGCTGCTGTATCCGTTGCTGATATTTCCATTACTTGCATTGCCAACACAAGTAGTCACGGAGCACCATATTGCGAGTTATCAAATGAATCCAGAAGAACGTGCGGACATGGAAAAAGCAGAAAGAATATATAAGAGTTTTTACCATGATGGAGATAAGGAAGTTTTTACCACGACAATCGTGTTGTTGTGTATATCTATTGCATTGCTGTTTTACAATGGGTTGAAAATCAATAATATGTCGAAGAGGATGGTTTTTTACCTTGTTACATTTGTGATTACTTATGCCCTGTCCGGATGGTTTTACAATTACAACCATTTTAGCAACTATTGGTATGACATATTCCCTGAACTCCAAGAGATGCGTATAAGAAGACCGAGGTGAGGAATTAAGGGAAATGGAGTATGATTGAATGGGTCACGGAAAGGAACTGTGGCTCACTTGGGGTTGGGGCAAAGTTATCTCGTCAGCCATTAAGGAGTCTCAGATATACCTATACAAGCCGACAAACAAGAGGTATGGGTGGATGGGAAATTTATTGAGGAGGAACAACACCATGAGAAAATGGTTTAAACTGCTTTATCCATTACTTATATTTCCATTACTTGCGTTGCCGACACGACTAGCAACGAATGACCATCTTGCGAGTTATCAAATGAATCCAGAAGAACGTGTTGACATGAAAAAAGCAGATGAGATATACAGGAATTTTTACTATGATGGGGATAAGGAGGTTTTTATTACAACAATCGTGTTGTTGTGCATAACCACTGGGCTGTTGGTGTATAATGGGCTAAAAATCAACGGTATGGTAAAGAGGATGGTTTTTTACCTTGTAACGTTTGCAATTACCTATGCCTTGTCTGGATGGTTCTACAACTACAACCATTTCAGTAACTATTGGTATGACATATTCCCAGAACTTCATGGGATGACAATAAGGACACCGCAGGTGAGGAGACAAGGAAAATGACATTGGGCAGAGTGGGCCACGGTAGGGAACTATGGCTCACTTGGGGTTGAGGCCAAGTTATCTTGCCAGTCATATAAGGAATTTCAGATATACCTATACAAGGTGACAAACAAGAATATATATAGGTGGATGGGAAATTTGTCTCGGAGGATTGATTATGAAGAAATGGTTCAAACTGCTTTATCCGCTGCTTATATTTCCGTTACTTGCGTTTCCAACAGAGATAGCGACAGATCATCATATTGCTTTTTTTGAAATGAGTGAAGAAGTTATTCGGGATCCCATGAAAACAGGAGAAGCATCATACAAAAGTTTTTACCATGATGGGGATAAGGAGGTTTTAATTACGACAGTAGTGTTGCTGTGCTTAACGATTGCGTTGCTCATTTACAATGGATTGAAAATCAACGGTATGGTAAAGAGGATGGTTTTTTACCTTGTGACTTTTGCAATTACCTATGCCTTGTCTGGATGGTTTTACAACCATAACTTTTTCTACACCTATGGGTATACGATTTTTCCTGAAATCAAAGATATGCACATAAGGCCACTGTAGTCGGGGGAAATGGAGTATGATTGAGTGGGCCACGGAAAGGAACTGTGGCTCACTTGGGGTTGGGGTCAAGTTGGCTCGTCGGTCGTTAAGGAATCTCAAATATGCCTAAACGAGTTAACCCCAAAAGGTATTTCTGGACGGGCGAAAAGTTTGTTGAGGAGAATTATTTATGAAGGAATTACATTTATGATTACTTATGCCCTGTCCGGATGGCTCTACAACTACAACCATTTCAGCAACTATTGGTATGACATATTCCCTGAAATCCAAGAGATGCGCATAAGAAGACCGAGGTGAGTGTCAAGTAAGCCATGAAAAACTCAAGCCGAAAAATAAGGCTCAAATGAACCTTGAAAATTGCAGATGTTGATTCAGATAAGATACGGCCCCTTTGTGTCACTATCCTTTCAGCTTTTTCGTAAGCGATGTGTCTACGAGGGGAGGTGTACGTCTACCATCTCAAATTACGGTTTTTATTTTAAAAGCCTTACTTACACAGTGGATAAAATTTCATATTCCAAAGCGTCAAAGCCTCATGACGATGCTTTGAATGATGCTTTGGAAAAAAGAATGCTTGAAACCTTGAGGGAAAACTCTAAGATTAAACAGGCTTTAATACCCCTATCAAGGACACCCCTTTACATCCGGCAGACACAACGGATGTTCCGTTGTGTCCTTAAACTTTTTTTGGAAAGGAGAGACAAGCAATCCCTTGAAAAGCCACACATCATGTGGTACTATAAAATCATAGAAACGGAGGCAATACAATGAAAACAACCCAGAGAAACAGGAAGACACTCGGAAATTGTAGAAAGCCATACAATCTGGTGAATATGAAGTTTTTATCTCGCCTGTAGTTGTTGGGGAGTTGATGGACTGCACAGAGCCAAAGCGGTCTGAGTTGTTCGAAAAGCTAGGGGATATTAAATGTACGGAATTACTCGAAACGGAAGAGGTGTTGGCACTTGCTACGCAATATCTAGGGGCTGGCATAATGCCTAAAGGGAGCAACAGAGACCGTCAGCACATTGCTTATGCTTGTGTCTACAACTGCGATATGGTTGTATCATGGAATTTCAAGCATATGGTAAACCTCAAAACCATGTCTGGTGTAAAAAGCGTGAATGCTTTAGCCGGATACAGGGAAATGCCAATATACTCACCCACAATACTTGTTGAAGGAGGTGCAGACGATGATTCATGAGGTTCCAAAACCAGAAATCAGCCCCAATTTTACCATCGAGGATATTCACAAAATCCGCAAGTGGGACGATGAGCGATTGAGGGACGCAACACCCGAAGAGCGTTCCGCCGACCTTGAACGTCGGGCAGAAGAAGGGCGTCGCATGATGGCGGAAATCAGGGCTGCCAAAATTGCTAAAAGCAGCTAACGTAAAGCCATCCACAGAGTACCCTGCTATGAAAGAAATGCCGAGTTGACCACCGTTATGTTGATTGGCGCGAAGGCAAAGTGAAATCATGTTTTATACCCCGCAGCAAGCTGCGGGGTATCCATCTATAACTCTTCACTCACCTCATTATACGTCTACAAGAATCATGGGTTTTGTACAATAATGAATTCCTGTACGTCAATCGGTATAATTCTTGCGATATCCTCAACCGGTGTAAGCGGGTTGTCAAAGTCAAGGCTGATTGAGTGGACGCTACCCGTCTTGGTTGCGGAATACAGCCCGCCGGCGACCTGTCCGTCGGGGATTCCGTCATTGCCCCATACCGAGGTAGTGGGATTCGATATCCAATCATTTGCGTCCGACCGAACGGATACCTGTTTAAAGTCACCACCGCCCGCCACCTTGTAGAATACGAAGAATTCATCATTTTCCACGTATTCCGCATCAATGTGCAAATAAGCGCTCCACGTATTTGGAATATTCTGGTTCGGCCCCGCATAAACCGTACCGGAGTATAAGTTGTTCAATCCCGGTTCTATTGGGTTGCCGGTTATTTCGGTAGCCGGGTCACTGGTAAACGGAGTGACTTTGAAATCCTCAATGCCCACGTCTACAACGGAATAATCGGGTATGTCCGCCGGGGTGAGGGTCCAGTTGTCAAGTTGAATCTTGAACGTCAAATACGGAGGATAGGGATCCACTTGCGGGTCATACGCCGGTATGTCGTTGGTCGCTTCGATGATTCCGGCAAACCTCATTCCGGTCGGAATGCCGCCGCTCCTATATATTTTGGCGGCTCCGGCCCAATCCCAATTATTTGCCGAACACTGTACGGCCACCTGCTGGAACAAATCCGCGTTGTTCAAGGTGAAGCTGACCAGAAACTTTTCACCCTGCGCATAGTTATAATCAAAATTCATGTAGTCGCTTGACCATGCGTCACCATAAGTGTTTGCCCATGTAAACGGAAGGGAACCCGTGTACTCGTCCGTCACGCTCAATACGTTTCCGCTGATTGGATTCGATGGGAAAGGCAGCTCGGCCGCTTTTACATACATCGAGAGGCCCAGTATGGTTGACAATGCCATTGCAAGTGCCAATACGCTTGAAAAATACCTTCGTGTAGTCTTTTTCATCTCATTTCTCCTTTTCTTATTCATTTCTGGTTGATGGGTTCCTGTTTTTTTCTTGTTTTGCCTCGCCCACACTCATAAGCATCCCCCCTTGTAGAGACCAGACGTACTGGTTTTTTGGCTTATCCTTATTATTTCGTATATTCGTTTGAATTACAATGAAAGTACCGATATTTGCATCCGTAGTACCGATGTTTGTCGCCAGGCGTAATGAATAACGCAATGCGTAATAAATGACGCGATGCGTAATCAACGACGATGACGCAATGCGTAATAAATAACGCAATGCGGAATCAATGACGGTTGAAAGCTTGACGAGAGGGAGGTAATTGTGATATATACATATGTGAGAAGGCAAGAGGAGAGGAGAAATGTGCATGAAAAATTTTGTCGGCCGCCTGATGGACATGGTAATCGGCCTCATACTGTACGCATTGGGAATCGTAATACTCATAAATGCAAATATTGGATATGCGCCGTGGGAAGTGTTCCATGTCGGACTTGCCGATGCGACGGGGATGACCATTGGCGTGGCGTCGATTGTTGCGGGATTTGTAATCGTCATAATCGTCACGGTTATGGGAGAAAAACTTGGGCTTGGAACGATTGCGAGCATGGTGTTGACGGGGGTGTTCATTGACGTCATCATCCTGCTTGACGTGATACCGGTTATGGGCAATTTCGCAATAGGCGTCTTGATGCTGATAGCGGGGATGTTCATCCTCTCTTTTGGTTCGTATTTTTACATTAAGTCGGCGTTTGGGGTGGGGCCAAGGGACAACCTGATGGTGGTATTGGCGCGAAAGACTAAAATTCCGATAGGCATATGCCGCGGCGTAGTCGAACTAACCGTTACCCTCATAGGGTGGATTCTGGGCGGCATGGTGGGAATCGGTACGGTGATTTCCGTCGTTGCGATAGGTGCGTGCATCCAAATAACGTTTGGCGCCGTTAAATTTGACGTTGAAGGGGTAAAGCACGAAACGTTGGGAGCAACCTTTTCCAGGTTAACCGCGAAAGGGAGGAGTGACAATTAAATTGCCTTGTGCCGAACGCGTCCGCGTACTGATTGTTCCCACGAAAATTGAGCCGACGGTATTGGTATGGGGAAAGACCGATTCAAACCACAAATCAAATGAGTGAAACTTAAAAATACAAAAAAAGAGCAGGTTCTTTGATTTTTTGGATGACCTGCAGTCTCTAGTCTATCACATTTTGAAATACAAGTCTAGTATTATTTTATTTTTCCTGTAGAATGAAATGGTGTGAACGGAATGCGGACGTGCTGCGACATGGGGAACCAATGCGAAGGGAGAATCCAGATGCCAAGAAAAGACAGACGGTCAGAGGTCCTACACCTACAAGAATGTACGGCGGTCATCCGCCGAAACGTCGAGCGGTATTCAGCCAAGTTGAAGGAAGTCAGTGCGGAGACCAAGGAGATGTACGACATGTACCGTTCTAGTGACGAATCGCTCCACAACGACTTGGTGGTGGGGTTGGATTTGCAGTCGCAGATGGCCGAACTTTTGCGCAAGAACGAGGCGGCTCTTGGGAAGCCGTATTTTGGACGCATCGACTACGAGGAGGACAGAGAATACTCGTTGTACATCGGCAAGAACGGGATACGGAAGAACCTGTCCGAGGTCATGATTGTGGATTGGCGGGCGCCGATTGCGACCGTCTATTACGACGGCGACATTGGCGAGGGTTCCTACCGGTCGCCGACGGGCGAGGACGTGTCGATTGCCCTGCACCTCAAGAGGACGTTTGAGATTGCGGGCGGGCAGTTGAAGGAATATTACGATACCGACGTCATTGCCAATGATGATTTTCTGACCAAATACCTGGGTCAGAATAAAAACGTGGTGTTGGGCGAGATTATCGCCACCATTCAAAAGGAGCAGAACCAAGTAATTCGTGACGCGCCGTGGCACAGCGTCATCGTCCAAGGGGCGGCGGGCAGTGGGAAGACGACGGTCGCCATGCACAGAATTTCATACCTCCTCTACAATTACAAGGAACGGTTCAAGCCGCAGGAATTCTACGTCATAGGGAGCAACCAAATGTTGCTGAATTACATCACGGGGGTGCTGCCCAGCTTGGACGTACACGGAGTAGGGCAGATGACGATGGAGGAACTGCTGTGGGAAAGCTTGGAGGGGGATTTCACCCTAAAGGCGCGGGCCCGCGGCAAGAAGGCGAGTCGCGCCGCAAAAAGCATAGACGGAAGGAATGACGGCGGGAATCCAGAAGCGGGAATCAAGGGCAGGAGTGAGTTCGCCCTGGCGTTTGAAGAATACTATAGGCGGAAGGAAGAAGAGGTTCTGGCCTTCAAGCCCGTCATGTTCCAGAACCGGGAAATCTACGGGATGGAGGACGTGAGGAACTTCCTGCACATGTTTTGGGACATTCCGTTGGACGAGAAATTAAAGTCCCTGAACGAGAGGGTCATCAACAAGATACAATTGAAGATGGAGCAACAGGATGCGGAAAAGAGCCAAATCAGGGAAGAAGTAAAACGGTATCGGACGTATTTCGAAAGGCGCGTCAATGAGTCGCCGCTGTTTCGCGGCAAAGGGAAGAACCCGAACCGCGTCAAGACGGATCTGGCGGACGTGTACGAAGATTTCCTGCGATGGTACGCGAGTCAGGAACAATACGAGGGAGGGGACGCGATATGGGAGAGGTTCAGGGAACGCGACGTGGACTTGATGGATTTAGCCATGCTGAACCTGATTAAACGGCGGCTTCGAAAAAGCGAGGGGTACGAACGCATCAGCCACATGGTCGTGGACGAGGCGCAAGACTTTGGCGGCGTGATTTTCTACGTGCTCAAACAACTCTTCAAGGGCTGCACCTACACCATAATGGGCGACGTGTCCCAGAACATCCATTACGACACGGGGATGAACGATTGGCGGGAGTTGCGGAACGTCGTCTTTAACCCCGAGCGGGACCAATTCTACGTCTTGGCGAAGAGTTACCGCAATACCGTGGAGATATCCCACTACGCCACCGCCGTCCTTACGAAATGTACCTTTGAGACCTATGGGACGGAGCCAATCATTCGCCACGGGAAGGCCGTCGAAGAAGTCTCGGCAACGTCCGAACGGGACATGCTCGACGCCACGGTCCAGAGGGTGAGGGACATGGTGGCGGAGGGCCATACGACGGTTGCCGTCATCTGTCGCGACGACGGGGAGGCCACCTTCGTGCGGGAGGAGTTGGCTAAGCATATGGAAGTGGAAGGCGGGGATTATGAGGAGATGCAGTTTGGGGAGGGCGTCATGGCGCTGCCCATACATTTGACCAAAGGGTTGGAATTTGACGCGGTGGTACTCTACAATCCCGACAAAGAACGGTACCCGAGGGACGACGCCCACGCCAAACTGCTGTACGTCGCCATTACGCGCGCGTTGCACGAACTGTGCGTCATATACCGCGGAGAATTGTCCGAACTGCTGCAAGGCGAGTAAATGATCAAAAGCCATTCAGGCAAGCCTAAAGTTGCCATCTTTGATTCAAACCGTAACGATATGCACACGCAACAACAAGAACAGTTGTTGCGGCGCACCTTCGCACCCCGCATGTTTGTGAAACACATCACAAACATGCTTGCGGGAGGTGTCGTCTGAACAGTAACTGCGACTTGCCAATTTTCACCCGGGCCCGAATATTTTCTTGACGAAATAACACCTTTCCTGATATACTACTATACCTATAGAAACCACAAAGCACGTTGCCCATGGTTTACAAAGACGAGGAGGAAGGACATGAGGAGCGATTCCGTTACCAAGGGGATGGGACAGGCGCCCCACCGGTCCCTGTTTTACGCATTGGGGCTCACCAAAGAAGAGATGGAGAGGCCGCTGGTCGGCGTCGTCAGTTCCTATAATGAGATTGTACCGGGACACAAGAATCTGGACAAAATAGTCGAGGCCGTGAAGCTCGGCGTCGCCGCCGCAGGCGGGACGCCCATCGTATTTCCGGCCATTGCCGTGTGTGACGGCATCGCTATGGGACATATAGGCATGAAGTATTCCCTTGCCACGAGGGAGCTGATTGCGGACTCTACGGAGAGCATGGCGCTGGCGCACGCGTTTGACGCATTAGTCATGGTGCCCAATTGCGATAAAAACGTGCCGGGCCTGTTGATGGCGGCGGCGCGGCTCAACATACCCACCATTTTCATAAGTGGCGGGCCGATGATGGCGGGGCGCGTCAAAGGGGAGAGGCAGAGCCTGTCCAGCATGTTTGAGGCAGTCGGCGCACATGCGGCGGGTAAGATGACCGCGTCGGAAGTCGAGGAATTTGAGAAGGGCGCATGCCCGACCTGCGGTTCCTGCTCCGGCATGTATACGGCCAATAGCATGAATTGCCTGACCGAGGCGTTGGGCATGGGCCTGAAAGGAAACGGCACCATACCGGCCGTCTATTCCGAACGCATCCGTCTGGCCAAACAAGCGGGAACCAAGATTATGGAACTCTATAACCGTAACATCCGGCCCCTCGACATTATGACGGAGGCGGCGTTCCATAACGCCTTGACGGTGGACATGGCTTTGGGCTGCTCCACCAACAGTATGCTCCATTTGCCGGCCATTGCACACGAATCAGGCGTGGAATTCAGCATAGACATAGCCAATGAAATAAGTGCGCGCACCCCGAACCTGTGCCATTTGGCGCCGGTCGGGCATACCTATATGGAAGACCTCGACAGGGCCGGCGGCGTATACGCCGTCATGAATGAATTAAACAAGCAAAACCTGCTCAACCTAGACATCATAACCGTCACGGGGCAAACCGTGGGCGACAACATCAAGGATGCCCAGAACCATGACCCCGAGACCATTCGACCTGCCGAGAACCCCTATAGCAAGACGGGGGGCATCGCCATACTGAAAGGCAACCTTGCGACCGAATGCGCCGTGGTCAAACGTTCCGCCGTCGTGGAGGACATGATGGTGCACGAGGGACCCGCCCGCGTCTTCGATTGCGAGGAAGACGCCTTGGAGGCCATCAAGGGAGGGCGAATCCAATCCGGGGACGTGGTCGTCATCCGCTACGAAGGACCCAAAGGAGGCCCGGGCATGAGGGAGATGCTTAACCCGACCTCGGCCATAGCGGGCATGGGACTGGACTCCAGCGTGGCCCTCATCACGGACGGCCGATTCTCCGGTGCGTCCAGAGGCGCGTCCATTGGCCACGTTTCACCAGAGGCGGCAGTAGGCGGACCCATCGCCCTAGTCGAAGAAGGCGACCGAATCCGCATCAACATACCAGAGAACCGACTAGAACTCGACGTCCCCGAATCCACGCTACAGGAGCGAAAAGCCCAGTGGATGCCGAGGAAGCCCCAGATACAATCCGGCTACCTGGCCAGATACGCCAACTTGGTCACAACGGCGAGCCGTGGCGCCATCCTGTCAGAGACGACGTAAACCACCAAAATAGAAGCCCAACAGTAGACCGCGGACGAACCACAGCCCAAACAGAAATAAGACAAGAGAGGCCATAGAAACTTGCAGTAGGTTGGGGAAGAACACCGCCATAAACAGAAACAAGACATGAGAGGCCATAGAAGCCAGCAGTAGATTGGGGAGGAATTCAGCAGTAGGTTGAGGAGGAACACAGCCATAAACAGAAACAAGACGGGAGTGGCCATAGAAGCCAGCAGTAGGTTGGGGAAGAACACAGCCATAAACAGAAACAAGACGGGAGTGGCCATAGAAGCCAGCAGTAGGTTGAGGAGGAACACAGTCATAAACAGAAACAAGACGTGAGTGGCCATAGAAACTTGCAGTAAGATGGGGATGAATTGTGCGCGGAACATAACAATGAGCGGAAGATAAGCGACAGCGTTGGAGCGAATGTTATGCTCCGTGCACAATTCAACAAACCAGTGCTATAGCCAGCCCTATAGCCAGTCCTATAACCAGTAGGTAGAAAGAGGTGCAATATGCAACTGACGGGAGCGAAAATCTTGATGGAGTGCCTGCTAGAGCAGGGAGTCAACACCATATTCGGGTATCCAGGAGGGACGATACTCAACGTTTACGACGCATTGTACGATTATCGAGATCAGATAGAGCACATATTGACGTCGCATGAGCAAGGAGCCTCCCATGCAGCGGACGGTTATTCACGGGCCACGGGGAAAGTCGGCGTGTGCTTTGCGACCAGTGGGCCTGGGGCGACCAACCTCGTGACGGGGATAGCGACCGCCCATATGGATTCCGTGCCCATGGTAGCCGTCACCTGCAACGTTGCGAACCCCCTATTGGGGAGGGACTCCTTTCAGGAAGTAGACATCGTAGGCATCACCATGCCGATTACCAAGCACGGCTTCATAGTCAGGGACATAAGCAAATTAGCCGACACGATTCGGCGCGCGTTCCAAATCGCCCAGTCAGGGCGACCGGGGCCAGTACTGGTGGACATAACGAAGGACGTGACGGCGGAGAAGACCGAATACAAGCGGCAGTCCCCCAAGGCAATCGAGAGGGCGACCGACGCCGTCCAGCCGACCGACGTTGCGGCGGCGGTCAAGGCGATAAGCAAGTCGCAGAAGCCCGTCATCCTCGTTGGCGGCGGCGTCGCCATATCCGGTGCGGAAAATGAGTTGAGGGAGTTCGTCAAAAAAGTGGACGCGCCGGTTGCCGACACCCTGATGGGCAAGGGTGCGTTTGACGGAACCGACCCGTACTATATTGGGATGTTGGGCATGCATGGGACCAAGGCGGCCAACCTGAGCGTAACCAAATGCGACCTTCTCATCACGTTGGGTGCGAGGTTTTCAGACCGCGTGACGGGGAACGTCGGTAAATTTGCGAAGAAGTCCAAGATTCTTCATATCGACGTCGATTCGGCGGAGATCAATAAAAACATCCGAGTGGATCATTCCATCACGGGAGACTTAAAATACGTCCTAGGGACGCTGAACAAAGAACTGGGTAAATTGGAGCACAAAAAATGGTTGGACGAAGTGTTGGAGAGGAAGGAGACCTATCCCTTGACGTATCGGGACGAGGGCTTGACCGGTCCATACGTCATTCAGACGATAGACAAAGTGACGGGCGGAGACGCCGTCATCACCACCGACGTAGGGCAGCACCAGATGTGGGCGGCGCAGTATTTCAAGTTCCGCCAACCAAGGACGTTCCTCACGTCCGGCGGCATGGGGACGATGGGCTACGGCCTTGGCGCTTGTATTGGCGCCAAGACGGCGTTGCCGGAGAAGACGGTCATCAACATTGCGGGAGACGGTTGTTTCCGTATGAACATGAACGAGTTGGCGACGGCGACCCGTTACAACATCCCCATCGTCCAAGTCGTCCTCAACAACCACGTACTGGGTATGGTTAGGCAATGGCAGACCCTGTTCTATGAGAAAAGGTACTCCCATACAGTGCTCAAGGACAAGGTGGACTTCGTCAAGCTGGCGGAAGCGATGGGGGCGAAAGCCTACCGCATAACCAAGAGGGACGAGGTGGAACCCGTTCTCAGGGAGGCCATCGCCCTAGGGCAACCGGTACTGTTGGATTGCATTATAGACAATGACGACAAAGTATGGCCGATGGTCGCACCTGGCGCGGCCATTGCCGACGTGTTCTCAGAAGAAGATTTATAATGGGTTTCCATCCCGTCACCAGTCGGTGAACAATCGGGAAGGATGGATGTGTTTCAACCCCCAAGCCAAGCCTTGCGTGCCGCGTAAGGCTTGGCTTTCATACCTTGTAGGAAGAAATTTCTTTGATGTTCAGAAAATACGTGAATCGCGTCTTTCAGTCGGTAGACAACAAAAAACTGCAATGTTAATATATAGACAAGTTGTAAAAGGTGGACATTAATATAAAAAGGAGGTAACGTTATGTCGAGATGCGGGAAGAATCTGAGGTCCAAATGTGTTTGGTTGCTTATGCTCGCCCTATTATTGGCAAGCACCCCAATGGGAAAAGTGCAGGCGGCACAGGGGGAGGAGCCGCCAATGGAGGGAGAAGGAAGCGGACTACCCACGGGTGGGGACAGTCCCC
>QMCE01000750.1_pt1 | contig 22457 bp, 21 predicted proteins | sample 1821851 | NCBI WGS metagenome assembly QMCE01 (sample SAMN09453174, study PRJNA476694) | Termite gut metagenome, whole genome shotgun sequencing project. | isolation source: worker | host: Odontotermes sp. | place: South Africa:Pretoria | collected 2016-01-28 | reverse complement strand
CAAAAAATCGGTTCCGGTGATTTTCAGTATATGCTGCAATGTCTTTCGGCAAAAAACGCTTGCTACAAAAAAGACGATTTCATTTTATTTTCAGGTGACTCCGTCAATTCTGTGGGATTGATTTTGTCCGGTGAAATAAAAATCATCATCGAAGATATAAATGGAAACAGCGCAATTATTTCCAAATTATCCGCGCCGGAAATGTTCGGGGAAGTTTTCGCGTGCGCCGGCATTTCGCGCAGCCCCGTCACCGTGCAGGCGGCGCAGGACACGGAAATATTATTTCTCAATTACAAAAAAATAATAACATCGTGTTCTTCCGCGTGCGTTTTTCACGCGCAGCTCATCGAAAATATGCTTGCGCTGATAGCGAAGAAAAATCTGATGCTCAACCAGAAAATAGAAATACTGTCTAAGCGTACCACACGCGAAAAATTGCAATCTTATTTTGATTTTCAAAGAGGAGCCGCAAAAAAATTTATTATCCCGTACAACCGTGAGGAACTGGCGCGGTATCTGTGTGTTGATCGCAGCGCTATGTCAAGCGAACTGCGAAAAATGAGCGAGGACGGTCTCATCAAATTTCAAAAAAATAAATTTGAAATATTGGACTAGTTCGACACCCCGGTAAAAAAAATTGTGCTATAGTAAAATCTGAAGCGAGGACGCGCTATGAAAATAATTTTTTTTGCGCTTATAATAATTACTGCGTTGACAATTGTCTGTTATCTCGGATATAGAATGAAATCGGCGAGGCGTTTCGGGGAAAGCCATCCAGAGGCCGCGAAAGTTATTATCAGGCGGATAGATTCGAGCGGCTGGATTAATCTTCTGCGGGTCAACGGAAAAAAACCTGTATGGAACATGGAAGCGGCTGTTCAATACTATTATCTCCTGCCCGGCGTAAATCAAGTCCGGGCGCGGTATTTTGAAACCACAGACAACCGCCCGGAGTACAGCGGAGCAGGACATTCAACTGTCAACGAAGATATTCAGGACATTGAGCTGGAAATCGAACGAGGTCGTGAATATGTGCTGAGTTACGATATGTCCACAAAAAAATTTATTTTGATACCGCAGTAACAACAGCGAATGTATATATTTTCTGGGGGACGCAATTATTGTCATAGCGGGAACAGAGAACAGGGATCAGAAACTGGGGATTGGCAAGACTCAATTGCGCTGAGTGATTTCCCGCGCAGAAATCTGATAGTGAAAGTTATACGCGCAGACAGCAAACAACGAATTCCCCAGTCCCTATTCCCACTATCCGGCAAAGCCGGATAGCCGGGGGATAGCGTCAGACTTGCTCCGGGTTGAAAACCCTCCGCAAGTCTTTCGGGAGTTTTGCGCTGGGCGCAAAACTCCACGCATTAATGGGAGCAAGGCTGGAGCGTAAGGGGGGCGGACGACCTAATGTTGCGGTTTGCGGGTGACGGTCTGGAAACAGCCCCCCTTTCTTTGAAAATAATGTGGGGATTTTTTTAATCGTAGACAAATAGCCTAACAGATGTGTAGAATATACGTGGAGGGAAAAGATGGGGGCATTGCCGAAAGAAGAGCGGTTGTTCACCTATGCGGATTATAAAGCGTGGGAACTTGCGGAAGGGGAACGTTACGAACTTATTTACGGGGAAGCCTACGCGATGTCTGCGCCGAACGCTCGTCATCAGGCTACACTTATGGCATTGATAGGGCAGTTTTATCAATATTTCCGGGGGAAATCTTGTAAGGTGTATCCGGCCCCTTATGACGTGCGTTTGTTTTTCGCGGAAGATGAAAGCGATGATACGGTGGTTCAGCCGGATATTGTTGTTGTCTGTGATGAAAAAAAACGGGGAAGCGAAGGCTGCCGGGGCGCTCCCGATTTTGTGGCGGAAATTCTATCTCCCTCAAACACGGTTATCGAAATGGGGCGTAAACTGAAATTGTACAAAAAAGCCGGAGTCCGGGAATACTGGATCGTAGACCCGGAAAACAACGAACTCGCGGTACACCGTTTTGAAGAGGGCGCGTCCAGTTTAAATACCTACGAAGCGACAGGCACGGTGGAACCCGCCGTTTTCCCTGGTCTGGTTATTTCGCTCGACGAAGTTTTCGCCCCGTAGATTAATTTCAGAATCCTTTTTCGCAGAGGGCTTTGATAATTCCGGTATAGACACTGGGAATATCAACGCCGGAGATTTTTCTTTTTTTCAAATCGAGGATTTCTGTGTGCGATATTCTGCCTTCGATTTTTGCGGTGTTAACTCCCCATTTTGCGGACTCTTCGCTGACTAGTCCGTCATTCGCGCCGCTTATTTTTTTGATATAGCGATATGAAGCGGCGAACATTTGCGCGTCAAAGCCGCTTGCGATGCTTGTATAAAAACTTTGGTAATACACGCGGCTGTCCATGTGGACTCTTTCGTTGAACGCTTTCATTACTTCGGTTGTCAAATGATAATTGACGTTATATACGTCGGGGCTTGTGTCGCCGAATAATTCCCCGAATGTTTCAAGGGCTTTTCTGGTTCTTTCGGTGTGAATAAAGTCCTGCGCGTAAATCAAATCGGCAATTTCCGCTCCCCGGTGCGGCGTGCATATTGTGGTTAAACTGGCGACTTTATCGCCGAAATCATGTTTCCATATTAGATAACGTGAATCAATGCCGCCTTTTGAATGGGCGATGATATTTACTTTTTCGCTGTTTGTTTCCAGCAATATTTTTTCGATTGTTTCTTTAAGAATCAGCGCGTTTGAGTCAAAGTCTCCCCAGCTGTCCGTATTGCCGAAAAAAACCCGCGCTCCGGCGTTTTCCAGCGTTTCGGGAATCCGTCCCCATGCGGGAAATCCACGGTCATTAAAAACAATTCCGTGTACCAGCACTACGGGATATTTAAGCGCGATTTTTTCTTCGGACGTTTCTCCGCCCGCGCCAGACAACCCCGCGCAGGAAGACAGGAAGAAAAAAAGAACACTCGAAAATACGCAGTCTAAAAAAAATGTTTTTTCATTTTTCATAAACGTTCTGCCTATTATTTTTTTCCGGGAAATTATCCGCGAACAACAACTTCACGGTATTTATATTTTATCGGAAATCACTGTGAAATTTCAAGAAAAAATTTCCACAGATTATCCAGAGAGGGCGGATCGGCTTGGACGCGGATACGTTCGCCACCTGACGAATCGGGAAAAGCGAGGGAACGGGCATGAAGCCTGATGCCGCCGTTCAGTTCGCTCCGCCGCGCTCCGTATTTGAGATCGCCTTTGATACGCAATCCAACCCGTTCAAACTGGCAGCGTACTTGGTGATGCCTTCCGGTGATAAGTTCCACATCAAAAAAAAGATAATTTGTTCCGGTTCCGGCCAGGCGGTATTTTAACTCGGCTTTTTTTCGGCCGGGGCCGCCTTCGTCAAAGGCAAACGATTTATTTTTTTTCGCGTCAAACTGTATCCAGTGCGTGAGCGCGGCGGCGGCGGCGATTTCCTTTTGCGGCTTTTCGGTAATTGCCCAGTAATGTTTTTCCACGGCAGGAACATCTCCGGCGGATTTTTCGCCTGAAAACGCGGCGGATAGAAACGCCAGCGCATGGGGAGTAAGCGCGAACAACGCGCAGCCCGATACCGGAACGTCCAGCCGGTGAACGGCGGCGGGCAACCCACGCGGCAAAGCGGCGGCAAATTTTCCGCCGTCCCGCTCAAGAGCGTCCGCGATCATACGGGGCAAATCTCCCATTCCAGCCGCCGCGCCCTCTACCGCTTCGCCCGCCAATTTATTTACTACAACACATTCCGAATCCAGATACAGAATTCTCGACATCTCAAGAATCCGCCGCCCGCCCTCCGGCGCGTGATTGTTTTTATCATTCGTCATCAGTAATAATCCCCATTCGCAGTTTTTCAAAAATGATACGCCCGGCAGCTTCCCGCAGACGATCCCCGGAAAGCTCGCCGTCCTCCAGCGCTTCCAGAATCGCCCGGTGAGTATTGCGGAGATCAGGCGGCCATACCAGAATCATGTCCGCGCCCGCCGCCAGTGACCGGACAGCCGCGTCCTCCGGGCTTAAAGAGGATTCGACAACACCACCCTCCCGCGAAACAATACACCGCGCCGCCGCCATCGCAAAATCATCGCTGATAATAATGCCGGAAAAGCCGGTTTCCCGCCGAAGCCACTGTCCCATGATTTCGGGCGACAGACTCGCCACATTGAACGGGTCTCTCGCGGGAACCAGCGTATGCGCGGCCATCACCGCCCTGCCCTGCCCCCGCCGGACAAGCTCGGCAAACGGAAATGTCAACGCGGCCAACTCATCCGGGCTGCCATTCAGCACCGAAGGAAAGCGGTGCGGGTCTTTTCCCGCGCTTCCGGGAAAATGCTTGATCACGCAGAGCACTCCCGCCCTTTCCATTCCCCGGATAAAAGCGGCGCCGGCTTCGGCGGCAAACGCGGCATCCGGCCCGAATGACCGGTCATCAAGAAACTCGCGGTTTCCGGCATTCAGCGGCTCAACCACCGGCGCAAAATTAAGATTTATCCCCAAATCCGCGATCACGTCTCCCGCGCCAAAACTGTCCATTTCGACACGGGCACAAGCAGCATCCCGCCCGCCGGTTTGCGCCATTTGCCAGTAACTCTCAGGCGGCGGCAAATCAGCAATACCGGGCGGCAGCCGGCAGACACTCCCGCCTTCATGATCCGCCGCGATAAAAGGAGAAATGCCCCCCGCGATTGTTTCCCGCCCAGAATATTCCGCGATAAACGCCGCAATTTCCGCCGTCAGATTTCGTATCCCGCTGTCTGCGCTGTCAAGATTATACCTGAACAGCATAACTCCCCCGGCGGGACATTCTTTGAACAAGGCGCGCATATCGCCGGTCAACCGTTCTTTACCGTCAATGCCTGAAATAATTACCTGCGCGGCAAGCAGGCGCGTGTCCAGACTTTGGACAATGTACGCCGCCCGCTCTCTCAGCCGCGCCGCCTCCGCGTCCGCTTCAGAGACAATCTTCACCGGCAGCTCTCCTGCGGCATTGAGACCAGATTTTTTTTCGCCGCCGCAGCCGGAAAACAAAAAAAGCGAAACAGACAACGCGGCTGTCAAGAAAACGTATGCCGAAACCGGCATACGCCCAGAGCTATATTTACGAGTATTCATTTGAATTTTGTTCTATGCGGATTTTCTCTAGCGGTATTGCTCGGAAATTTCCATAAAACGCGCCTGAATCATCTCCACAGCCTCAGTGAGAATAGGATCAAAGTGCTTGCCCCCGTCGTTGACGATAATCCGCATCGCCTCTTCATGGGAAAACGCGCCCTTATAAACCCGCTCACTGACAAGCGCGTCGTAGACATCGGCCACAGAAGCTATCCGCGCAACCAGTGGAATATCGTTTCCCACAAGCCCCTGCGGATACCCGCTGCCGTCATACCGTTCGTGATGAGAAAACGCAATATCATGACAGTGCAGCAAGTAGATAGAATCCTTGTCCTTGACCGCCCCCATCATCTCAATAACAATATTTTTTCCCACGATAGTATGAGTCTTCATGATCCCAAATTCGTCCATGTTAAGCTTACCCGGTTTCAGAAGAATACTATCAGGAATTCCGATTTTGCCCACATCGTGCAGCGCCATAGCTTTCATAATAATATCCGGCTGCATTTTCCGCAGCGTGTCCGCGTAAGGCGAATCCGTCATCACCAGACAATCAACCAGCGCCTTGCAAAAAAACTGAGTACGCTTAACATGACTCCCCGATTCCAGATTGCGGTATTCGATAATATTCGCCAGCGCCTGCAAAGTATTGTCCAAAGTCGCCGTGGCTTCGGCAGTCTTTTCCTCAACCATCTCCTCAAGACTATCGCTGTAATTCTTCAACTCAACCTGATTTTTCACGCGAAGCTTAACAATCCCCGGCAAAAACGGCTTAGAAATAAAATCAACCGCCCCAGCGGACAGCGCGTCATTTTCCGTATCAGTAGTCGTAATAAAAATAACCGGAATCTTTCGCAGCGTCTTATCGGACTTCAAAATCTCAAGCATTTGATACCCGTTCATTTCGGGCATGATCACATCAAGAAGAATAATCGTCGGCAGCGTCTCCAGAGTACCCAGCGTCTCCAGAGCTTCTTTTCCGTTACTCGCGGTAACAATTTCATAATCGTCCTTGAGAATTTCCTCAAGAATCATCCTGTTCAGCTCAATATCATCGACTACAAGGACCACAGGTGTTTTTTTAGCCATATTGCGCCATCACCCGGTCAACTTCTTGAACTGTTGCCTCAAAAACATTTTTCACCATCTCCACCTGACCAGAATCCACAGCCCGCGCCTTTATCTGATTCTCCAGCTCCAGCATCTGTTTGAAAAGTTCCATAAGAGATAAATTCGCCGCAATCCCCTTAACCGTATGCGCGTATGTCTGAGCTGTTTCCATATCCCCGGCGGCAAGAGCTGCCCTCAGCCCCTCCATATTCGTGTCACTTTTGAATTTGGCCAGCAGTTTGACATACAACTTCGCATTGTTCATCACCCGCCCTACACCTTCATCAAAATTAATATAAGCCACTTCATCCGCCATAATAAACTCCCTCTCTCCCCGCGATTCTAATTTTTCTATTTTACAGCCAGAAAGCGTTACCGTCCATACCTAAAATAACAAATCAGAAAAAAATCACACCGCAACCCTTCCATAAAACCCAAAATACACAAAACACCCGTAATTTTCAAGCACACACTCGCTGTTTACCAAAGAAAGGGGGGCTGTTTCCACACGTTTTCCCGGCACACAGCCACATTCCCCGCCCGCCCCCCTTACGCTCCAGCCGCGATGCGGCTTGCGCTATCCCCCTGCTATCAGGCTTCGCCGGATAGTGGGAATAGGGAATGGGGACTGGGGAATTTGCCGTTCGCTGTCTGCGCGTATTACTTTCACGATCAGCTTGCGTACAACAGAATCCCCAATCCCCAGCGAACTTTGTCATTCCGGGCTTGACCCGGAATCTCCCCCGTCATTGCAAGCATTACCCCGTCATTGCGAGCGAAGCGTGGCAATCCTGCATTGTCAAGATTGCTTCGTCGCTAACGCTCCTCGCAATGACACACTGGATTCCGCCAGAATGACGAATTATCTGGGGGATAGCCGCAGACCGTTTGCGGGCTGCGGCGTAAGGGGGGCGGACGAAAAAATGCTTCCGCTCGTGGGTGGCCGTTTGGAAACAGCCCCCCTTTCTTAATACAATAATAGAAAATGCGTGGAATTCTACGATCAGATTACTAACTACATTCCCTACTCCCCACTCCCCATTCCCCAAAAAAACTAAAACCGCAAGCGGAGTTTTGCGAGAAAATTACAGTAATAGCCCGCGCTCAACGGCCCCAGTTCGCCGGACTCGCCGCTGCCCGAAAATAAATCGCGGTCAAGGGGAATTTGCGCGGTCAAACTCAAAGCCGCGCCCTGAAAAAGATCATAGTTCAAGGTCAAAGCCGGAGTAAAAGAAATATCGTCAAAACCAGTAATCAAGGCGGCGTTTACATTGGTGTAATCGCTAAAACGCCAAGTAAAACCGGCATACAGATAATTTTCATGGCGAAAACTGCCGCCGGACTGCGCCGCCGTCGACGATGCGGCCCCGTTGTACAGATATTCCGCGAGCACAATCAAATTACCGTCAAAAAACGAATAGTCAGCCCCCAAACAGAAAGAAAGACCATCAAGCGCGGCGCGAGTTCCGCCCTTATACGTATACAAAAGCTCCATTACCAGAGCTGTTTCAATGTCTGCTTTGACCGACATTCCCGCGCGGTGTATACCCTGTTCCGAACCGGCCGAAGGAGACTCAAACGAATACAGCATTTGCAGACTTGCCCTGTCCCAATGCCTGTCCATAGAAACACCCGCAAGCCCGCCGCCGCCCTGCCGCGAAAAAGGCTCACGAGGCGCGGCCCCAAAACCAAGCAGCTTCAAATTATCTTCAGGATACCACGCAAGGGACGCTCCCAAAACAGCGCGCGGACGGGCATCAGGCATAAGGGGATTTTTCGGATTGAGAAAATCCGAAGGCCCCCAGACCTCACTGTAACCAAAAGGCAAACGAAAAAGCCCGCCGTCAAAATTGAGATATTCGCCGTTCAGCCGGAAGTACAGCCGCTCAAGCTCAATTCCGGCAGTGTAATTTTCGCCTGAAATATCGAACATGGAACTTCCGGCGGCAGTGGCGACAGCAAAATCCCCGGCGGCAGCGATAAAATTCACCGCGCCGTAAAATACCGCCATGTCCCGGATTTTCGCCTGTACGCGCAGATTCGCGTATTCCTCCACACCATAAGAAAATTCCGGCTTGCTTCCGGCTCCCGCCTGCAGCGAAACATTAGAGTCCAGAAGGCCGGAGACGGTGAATCCTTGCGCGAAAACCGCATTACACACAACAAACAGCGCGGCAATAAAAAATAAATTCCCGTTTTTCATGCCCCGCCTCCCGCGATTTTTTTGACGGCTATTCCGCGCTCCGTAACGCGCAATTTCCGGGCGGACATTTACCGTTCCAAATTCCGCTGGCTGAACACCGAATCGGCAATAGGCTGGTCCATGACAACATTCTTCATAACAAAAACCGTCCGGGAATCCCTGCGTAAAAGATCGCGCATTTCCGCTTCCACCGGAAAACGGCGGCCCGCGATAACTTCCGCCCGGATCAAACTATATTCCTTGAGTTTTGCCCCCGACAGCGCGTAAAGCTCATAATGCAGCAAATCTCCCGTCTGCTTGTCAATCCACAGCTTGCGTTTGGGGTAACTTTCTGTTCTCTTTTTCGCGGCGAGTTCTAACGTCCATGCCTCGCGCCCGTTCCACGTTTCCGAACCGGCGAGCGCAGCATTATAACGGCTGGACAGAGTATCGTTATTGATCGTATCTTCGTATGACATATCAGAGCCCATCATTGATTCTTTGAGCATATGACCGGAAATAAGCATCACTCCTTCGGTATCCGGCGAATACACATACAGTCTGCCCCCCCTTTTGAGGTACTTTGTTCCCCGGTCTTCAGGATTAGTAAATTCAATAAAACTGTCCGCGTTTCCTCTCGCCCACGCATTCATCAATTTCACATAACGGCGTCCCTGATATTCGATAATAATCTCACCTTCATACTCAATAGTAGAAAAAACCTCATTGTTATCAACACGCGCCAGCAATTCCTCCGCTGACGGCATTTGTGAAAAAATATTGCCGGCTGTCAAAATAGCAAGCGCAATTATTAACATTACCTTTTTCATTTTTTTCTCCTGTATTTATCGCCGCAGCGCTTCCACCGGTTCGACGAACGCGCTTTTCATCGAAGGAATCAGCGTAAAAATTGTCGCCACGCCAACACCCAAAAGCCATGCGTATAAAAGTTTACCAAAACTAAACTGAAAGAAAATGCTATTGCTCAACGGCATATCACTGAAAGTGTTTCCGTACAAATCGCCCATACGCACCGGAAAATTGGAGCCAATGCCGGTCAGAAGTCCGCCGACAATTACTCCGGCCAACGCGCCGAACGCGGCAAGAAAAAACGACTCGAAAAAAAACACCGTGACAATTTCCCGGCGGGTCATTCCCAGACAACCCATCATACCAATTTCCTTGATCCGTTCGTGAATAATCATCGTCACCGTATTGATGATAAGAAAACTCGCCACGATCAGAAACACCAGAAAAATAATTGTGTACACAGGCGTTACCATTTCCATTACCGCCACCCAGAAATTATCCCGCCATTCAGTTACAACGTTGTCCTGCCCAAAAATGCTTTTGATTTCCGCCGCCAGAGCGCCACTCAGTTTTTCGTCATCGGCAAAAACAACCAATTGCTGAGTTCCCTCGCCGAGCACAAGCAGCCGCTGGAGTCTTGAAAAATCAACAACGATATACTGCTCGTCAAACTTGAAATAATCATAGTGAAAAATTCCGGTGATTACCGGACTCCAGATTTTGTCGGAAAATTGCGCGGACACTGTTTTCAGGGGAACGCGGTCGCCAATTTTCAGGCCGGATTTTTCCGCGAACACGCTGCCAACAGCGCACTCGTTAGCGTCCCTTTCGGGATAACGGCCTTCGATAATTCCATCGCTTCGGTCGGTAAGATTAAAAGAATTAATCTTCATCTCGTCTTCGATGTTGAGCCCCCACAATATCGCGTGTTTAATCGTGCTTTCCTGCAATGTAGCAAAAGCCGCAATTCGCGGAAGCGCAGCGCGGACACCGGGCAGCCCGCTGACAGACGCGGCGAGTTCCTTCCAGTTTTTCCCGTCCGCCACCGGATATTGCACAGGCATATATTCGTTTTCCGCCTCATACCGCGCCGACACAGCTTTTACGTGCCCCAAATCGTACACCTGCACCAGATCGTGAATACTCTTGATCATTCCGCCGATAAGCGACGAATAAATCACGATAAAAAACACGGCAATTCCCACAGCCGTAAAACAGAAAAATGTTCTTCGTTTGTTGCGCCAAATATTCCGGTAGGCGATTTTTATCAGCGTTCCCGTGCCGCCTTGTCTATATTCGTTTGCCATAAATCCTCTCTTTGAAAACCGAAGTTTCACCTGACGGTTTTCCCGTAAAAAAATACCGCGTAACGCGCCGCAATTCCCTTACTCAAATCTAAGGCTGTTTGTGATAGGCATTTTTACCGCTTTCCGCGTTGGAAAAAAAGCCATCACAGCGGATAAAAGCGTCGCCATCACGCCCGAACCAATGATCACCGGAATATCCCACACACTGCGGAAATTGCCTGTCGTGCGAAATCCTATGCCGCCCGATAATGTGTCAGCCATCGCGCTGAAATCAATGCCGTATTTCACCATCGGATAATTAATAACACACGCCAGAATTATTCCCAATATCGAACCAATAAATCCGATAAAACCGGCTTCAAGCATGTATGTCAATATCATTTGCCCGTCGGTCATGCCCAGCGCGCGCATCATGCCGATTTCCCGCGAGCGTTCCAGTATCGCCATCAAAATAGTGTTTGATATTCCCAAAAACGAAAGTATCAGCAATAAAAACGCGACTACCTGCGGCGCGCCAACTTGCAATTTTTCGTAATTCAAATAATCGCTCATGTAATCCGTCCAGAAATGCACGGCAAGATCGTCCGGCATTTTCATGCCATGTAACGCAAGTCCTTTTTCCAGCGCGGCGTTAATTCCGGCGATAGTTTCGTCACGCAAAGGAAGCCGCGAGTCAGGAATCTTTTCGTCACGTATCGCAAGTTCCGTGACAGCGCCGTCAAGCATCATTCCGGCTTCGTCCTGTAAAACATCAAGCGGAATATACGCGGTATTGCCGTTGGGAAGCGGCGCGGGCGAATTGATTACACCCACAACAACAGCGTCTATCAACTGGTTCACATGACGCACCGCGCCGGAAAATCCCCGGCGAATCATAATCGTCAAAAGCCCGCCAATTTTTTCTTCATCTGCTTCTATCAAAAGATAAGCGTCTAGAAAATCCTCATACTGATATGCGTTACGCGCAATTTCCTGTTCATCTTCTGACAGCGCGGGCATAAGTTCTCCGTCCCATTTATCCGGCCTGATAGTTTCCGGCACAGCTTTCATATCAATTACGGCGCTTATTCGCACCTCGTTCCGTCCGGTTCGGGCTATTAAATCCCAATAACGATCAAGATCGGCGCGTGACGCATTCTTTTTCAGAATCATTCGCTCACTGCCCGCTTCGGCTTTTTTTGACGGAACAAACGCCCCGCCGAAATTCGCGGGAGCTGCGTCATACAACGAGCGAATAAAATCTTTATCGGAGTCATTTTGCGCGGCGGCGGCAATAAGCTCTTCCAGTTCTCCCCGGAAAGGCCGTGAAGGAATTCCCACCTTCAATTTTTCGGCAGCCATTGTTCCCAGCGCAATTTCAAAATTACCGTTTTGCGGATAACGCCCAAAATCAACATATGGCACATAACGGAACGTTTCCGCTTCACTCGCCGGATCGACAGCGTTAAACAAAATAGGCGCTGATCCCGATATTGAAAAAAGCGTGCCACTGAACACAAAACGGGGCGCGCTGCTGTAACCTTCCGCTTTAAGCGCGTCACGGTATACTTCCCAGTTTCTAAAAACCTCATAGCCGGGCATCTCGTCTTTTTTTTCAAAATAGAGTTTAGTTTGCAGTTTAGCCGCGCCCATTTCATAATTAACAATATTTCTGCGTGATTCTATCGCCATGCCGCCCAGCCAGCAATTCAGAAAAATATAAACAGCAACGCTCACCATAATTGCCGCGCAAGTCAAAACAGTCTTCAGCCTGTGCCGGGCAAGATTACGCAGGGCGATTTTTTTCAATTCGACAATACCTGAAAAAGTCATTGAATTAGCCTCCTTGCCGCTCTGTATTTATAGAAAACGCCGTTTCACGCGCTCTCCTTCACCTCATCAGACGCAATTTGCCCGTCATGAATATGTATAAGCCGCCGGGCGTAGTCCATCACCATTTGATCATGCGTAGAAAAAATAAACGTCGTCCCTTCGGATTTATTCAGCAACAGCATCAACTCAAGAATTTCCCTGCCGATAGTTGAATCAAGATTTGCCGTCGGCTCGTCGGCTAAAATCAGCGCAGGCTTTTTTATCAACGCCCGCGCAATGGCCACACGCTGCTGCTGGCCGCCGGACATTTCTTTCGGACGGCGTTTTGCCATTCCCTCAAGCCCCACATCACGCAAAACCATCGCGGTACGTTCCTTGATTTCTTTTTTGTCGACACCCAAAAGCGAAAGAGGAAACGAAATATTTTCCTCAACAGAAAGCACCGGAATTAAATTGTACGCCTGAAAAATAAATCCAATGCTGTTCCGCCTGAGCAAGGCAAGCTGGTTACGCGGCATTTTTTCCGTGTCCAACCCGCCGATTATCATGCTCCCGCCAGTCAGCGTGTCAAGGCATCCGGCAAGATGAAGAAAAGTCGATTTGCCGCTCCCAGACGGCCCCGCGATAGCGGCGAATTCCCCGCCTGAAAATTCCAGGCTTACCCCCCGCAAAGCGTGTATTGTCTGGCCGTTCACCCCGTAATCTTTAACCACATTTTCAGCTTTTACTACTGTCATTGCCGCCTCCGTTCTTTTTCATAAGTTCGTTCAGCGCCGTAAGGCCGAATATATCTTTTGTTTTCAATTCCTCGGCAACCGAATTGGGAACAAGCATCATTGAATTTCCCGCCTCAAGCCCTTCGTTCAATATCGAAAGAATCTTGAGCTTCATTGCCGGTTCATTACGCGAATAAATCTCAGCGGCCTTTTCGAGTTTTCCGGCAATTTCAATTTCCGCTTCAGCAAGCAGCACTCGCCCCTGTTTTTCACGTTCCGCCTGCGCCGCGCGTGAAAGCGAATCCTGCAAAGCTTCGGGAATTTGAATATCAGTAATTTCGATATGTTGTACCGTTATGCCCCACTCAGTTGTTTTTTTGTCAACTTCTTCCTGAATTTGTTTTTCGATTAAATCGCCCCGTTCCAAAAATGTCAAAAGATCATGACTTGAAACCGCGTTACGCAAAGCTGTTTTCGAGGAAAGCACCACCGCGTCAAAATAATTCTCAAGCTCCAGAATTGCCTTTTGCGGGTCCCAAACCAGCCAAAAACAAATCGCGTCCACCGTAACAGTCACCGAATCTTTTGTAAGAGTTTCCTGCGCGGAAAAATCCGTTACGCGAATACGCAAATCGACCGTTTTGAAAACACGATCAGCGATAGGAAACAGAAAAAATAACCCCGGCCCTTTTATCTTGTGAAATTTTCCAAAACGCAAAATAACAGCGCGTTCCCATTCATCAGCTTTTCGGGCGCACATAACAAAAATCAGCGCCGCAACAAATATTATCGCGCACACCGCAATATCCGCCGAATCACCTGACGCGCCAGACAAAAAATATCCCGCGCAAATACAAACGACAGTAAGCGTAAGCGCGGCAAAACGCAGCCAAACAAGCGAATAATCATGCCGCCTTTTACCCGCCATATTTTTGACCAGCGGCTGTTCCGCCTGAATCGTTGATTTCGCGTTATGAATTTTCATCTGTTTCCTCCATCTTTGTAGGCTTGAATCATTCTGATCAATTCCGGTTTTTCAAGTCCCAGACTCCGCATTTCCCGCATAAACAAACCGAACACTTCTTTAATCTTACGGCTTAAACTATTGTCTCCCTCAGCAGGTTTTTTATTGGAAATAAAAGTTCCGCTGCCAACCTGCGTTATCAGTATTCCCCGTATTTCCAGCTCCCCGTATGCCTTTGCGATAGTATTCGGATTAGTTTTCAATTCCACCGCCAATGCGCGAATTGTAGGCAGTCTGTCCCCCGGACGCATACGCCCAGACAAAATCGCGTACTCAATCTGCCTGATAATCTGCCGGTAAATCGGAGTCCCGCTCGCAGTGTCCAGCGAAAAAACAACGGCCTCTTTCCGTTTCGCCCCGCCTCTCATCTTTGTACTATTCATCTAGTACAATAATAAATGAACTAGTACAATAAGTCAACAAAAAATTAAAAAAAATTATCAAAAAAGGGGGGACACTTTCCACACGTTCACTGGCATACAGCAACATTTTTCCTGTCCCCCCTTACGCTCCAGCCTTGCTTCCATTATTGCGTGGAGTTTTGCGCCCAGCGCAAAACTCCCTAAAGACTTGCGGAGGGTTTTCAACCCGAAGCAAGTCTGACGCTATCCCCCAGTCATCCGGCTTCGCCGGATAGCCAATTATTGTCATAAAGGGAATGGGGAGTGGGGAATAGGGATTTTGTTGTACGCAATCAAAGCGTGAAAACAACATGCGCGGACAGCGGGCTGGTATCTTTGTTCGCAATCTTTTCATCAAAGTAAACACGCACAGATAGCAAACAGCAAATTCCCCAATCCCCATTCCCTATTCCCCACACAGGGATAGCGCAAGACGCGATAGCGGCTGGAGCGTAAGGGGGGCGGGCGGGGAACGCGGCTATGCGCGAACGGCCGTTTGGAAACAGCCCCCCTTTCTTAATACAATACATGCGTGGAGTTTTGCCGTATGGCAAAACTCCGAAGCTATTCGGCGAAGCCGAATAGCCCTTGTTCCATGCGGCAATCGTAAGTATAATAATTTCGACAGATTTACAGGAATTGTCGCTGATATTTGACAGCGGCGTTTATTTTATTTTGCCGTTTGCGCGGTGTACAAGAGGTTTATTGCAATGGAAATTAAAAAAAATAATACAATGGGATTTTCGCTGTTTGCGCGGCTGATAATAGCGCTGGCTGTGTTCGCTCTGCTTTCTTGTTCGCGGCAAAACGGACAGGCGGCAAAAACAACTGGCGCGGAATTGCGTTACGGTTTTCCTACTGAGCCTGCCACGCTTGACCCGCTCGACCCCGCCAATACCGCTGACGGACGGAGCATTTTGTTTAATGTTTTTGAAGGGCTGGTCAAACCGGATACTACGGGCAGATTGCTGCCTTGCGCCGCTGAATCGTGGACTATCGAACAGGGCGGGCTTGTGTACAATTTCACGCTGCGGAATGGAGTGCTTTTTCATGACGGCAGTCCGCTCACTTCCGCTGACGTGAAATTCACGCTGGAAACTGCGGGCGAGGCGGGTTTTCCCGGTTTTACTCAGATCGAAAAAATCGAAACAAACGGAGCGCGGAATCTCCGCGTTATGCTGAAAAATCCTGATCCTGAATTTTTACCTTACCTCACCATCGGCATTGTCAAGGCGGGCAATACCGAACGCGGCACAATCATTTGTGGAACGGGGCCTTTTTATGTCGAAAGTTATTCTGTTCAGCAGAATTTAATACTCAGGCGGTTTGACAATTATTGGCGGCGAAATATGCCGGAAATGGACGCTTTTCAAAACGATCAGGAAAAATCCCAGGGCGTTCCGCTGGAAAAAGTAACGATTGTTTTTCTCGCCGATTCCAATTCTCTGATTCTCGGTCTTTTGGGAGGCAGCATTGACGGGGCAAGCTTGACCGGAAGTCTCGCCCAGCAATTAAATCCTGAGCAGTTTGATATTGTGCCGGGCTGGTCGGCGACGGTGCAGGTTCTCGCGCTGAACAACGCGCAGCCGAAACTGAACGATGTCCGGGTTCGACAGGCAATTAATTACGGCATTGACACACAGGAAATTATCGACACGGCTTTTTTCGGCAGAGGAGAACCTTCGCGCAGTCCGATAATACCGGGGCTTTCGATGTACTACGAAGAATCGCTAAAGAGCGCTTACCCTCCCGATCCTGTTCGAGCGCGAGAACTTCTTGCGGAGGCGGGTTTCGGCGGAGCGGGCGATACACAGCTTTCGCTGGAAATTACCGTGCCGTCAAATTACACAATGCATGTGGATACCGCGCAGGTGATCGCAAGCCAGCTTGAAAAAATCGGCGTAAGCGCGGCAATTAAACAAGTTGACTGGGCGAGCTGGCTGTCCGGCGTTTACCGGGAGCGCCGCTATGAAGCAACAATTATTTCGCTTGACGCTGTTACCATATCGCCGAGGAGTTTTCTTTCCCGTTACCGTTCTAATTCGAGCAGCAATTTTATGAATTTTAACAGCGCGGATTTTGACAGTGTATACGATAGAACGCTTGTTGAAACCGATGAAGAAACGCGAATTGCCCTTTACAAGGAGGCCCAGAAAATAATTTCCGATCTGGCGGCTGGAGTTTATATTCAGGATATTGTCGGATTTAAGGCGTTCCGCGCCGGGACATTCGGCGGCGTGTTAAATTATCCTCTGTATGTGATCGATTTCGATTCGATGTACAAAACCGGAACTTAGATTGCATTTTATTCTGAAAAGAACGGGTATCGCGCTTGTCACCGTTTTTCTTGTATCGGTGTTGAGTTTTCTGATGTTCGCTGTTTTGCCGGGAGACCCGGTGAGTTACGCGCTGGGAACAAACGCGACCGAGGAACAGGCCGAAGCGTTACGCGAAGAAGCCGGTCTTAATATGAGTGTTCCGCGCAGGTACATTAATTGGCTGGGGAATTTTTTAAGCGGCGGCGATATTTATTCTTTCAGGTTTCGCGGTAATTCGGTTTCCGCGATGATACGGGAGCGGCTGCCGGTAAATCTCGCGCTGGCTTTTCTTTCGCTTTTTTTTATTCTGATTATCACTATTCCCGCTTCGGTGTTATCGGCGCGGCGGCCGGGCGGCGCGATTGATCGCCTGATAAATATTTTTGCCGCGTTCGGTGTCAGTATACCCGGATTTTTTCTGGGGATAATTTTTATCTGGATATTCGGAATAACGTTAAAACTTTTTACTCCGGGTGTTTATATCGGCTACCGGGAAAATTTTTTCGGTTTTTTATTCGGCTTAAGTTTTCCCGCTCTGGCAATAGCGATTCCCAACGCGGCAATGCTGGTCAAATTTATTCGCGCCGCTCTAATCCGCGAACTGAAAAGCGATTATGCGCGAACGGCTTTCAGCAAAGGAGCAAGCTTTTCCCGCGTGCTGTACCGCCACGCGCTGCGAAACGCGCTTGTCACGTCTGTCACTGTTTTGGGAATGATTATCGCGGAAATTTTTTCGGGGAGCATTGTAATCGAACAGGTATTTACAATACCGGGCATAGGCCGCCTGCTTGTCGCCGCGATTATGTCGCGGGATTATCCGCTGATTCAAAGCCTTGTCGTGTATATCGCGTGGACTGTTGTGTTCGCAAATCTGCTGGTCGACATTGCCATTCAGATTATCGATCCCAGAATTCGTCTGGAACATTCGCGTTTCAGGGACGCTCGCAAATGAAAAAAATAAACGGCGAACTGAAAACCGGCGCGGTTTTGGTGTTAATTATTATTGTCATGACTCTGGTAAGTCTTTTTTGGACTCCGTTTGATCCGTACCAGATGGACAGCGCGAGGCGTTTTCTTCCCCCCGGCGCGGAACACATTCTGGGAACTGACAATTTCGGCAGGGATGTTTTTTCGCGGATCATGAGCGGGGGCGCGTATACGCTGCTGCTCGCGGTGTGTACGGTTGCCGCGTCAGCCATTGCGGGAACAGCGCTGGGATTGACCGCCGGTTTCGCCGGAGGAATCCTCGACCAGATTGTCATGCGGGCAATGGACGCGCTCAGCTCATTTCCCGGCCTTCTTCTGGCGCTGGTGACGACAGCTGTCGCGGGCAATAATCCGTTTGGGCTTTTTTTCGCGCTGCATATTTTGTTTATTCCGGGTTTTACCCGCGTTACGCGAAGCGCCGCGCTGCAATTCAAAAAAGCCGATTTTATTCTTGCAGAAAAAATTTTGGGGGCAAGTTCCACGCGGATTATTTTTACGCACATTCTGCCGAACGCCGCCCCTTCCCTGCTTTCCGCGGGCGTTATCGGCTTTTCAAACGCCATTCTCGCGGAAGCCGCCATGAGTTATCTTGGGCTGGGAATACAGCCGCCCGTGCCGAGCTGGGGACGTATGCTCAGCGAGTCGCAGAATTATTTGTATAACGCTCCCTGGTGCGCTCTCGCGCCGGGATTTTGCATACTGCTCAGCGTTTTGGCATTTCACTGCGTGGGCGAAGGTTTACGGAAAGGAGCAATTTCTGAAAACTCAAGCCCGCGCCGGGTGGAGAACTGAAATGGCGCTTTTGGAAATACGAAACCTGTCGGTCGGCATAAAGCGGCGCGGAAAATGTCTGCGGGCAGTAAAAGAAATCAGTTTTGAAATTGAAGCGGGAGAAATAACTGCTCTTGCCGGAGAATCGGGCGGCGGCAAAACATTGACCGCGCTTTCAATTCCCCGCCTGCTGCCGGAAACCGCAAGTATTCTTGGCGGAGAAATAATATTTGATTCCGCGCCGCTCCATTCCCTCGGCGAAAATGAAATGCGAAAGCGCCGGGGAAAAGATATAGCGATGATTTTTCAGGAGCCTCAGCAGGCGTTGAATCCGCTCATGCGTATCGGAACGCAGATCGCCGAAACACCGCTTTTGCACGGCGAAAGAAATAAAAAACAGGCGCGGCGGGCAGCGCTGGAAATTATTGATTCAATGGGTTTCACTGACCCGGAAAAAATTTACGGAGCGTACCCGCATCAATTGTCATTGGGTATGTGCCAGAGAATAATGATTGCCATCGCCGCCATCAGCAGGCCGAAACTTCTGATAGCCGACGAACCTGCCGCTTCTCTGGACACGGCGACCCAAACGCAGATACTGGACATACTCGCCCGCATGAACAAAGAATTCGGCACGACAATTTTATTTATCAGCCATGATCTGCCGCTCATTCGCCGTTTCTGCAAACGCCTGATAATAATGTACGGCGGAAAAATTTTCGAAGACGGCCCCGCCGAAAAAATATGCGCGAAGCCTGCTCACCCGTACACGCAGGGACTTATCGCCGCGATTCCCTCGAAAGAACAGCGGGGCAGTCCTCTGCCGGGCATAGCCGGAAGGAGTCCCTCGATAGAAGATTTTCTGCCCGGCTGTCCCTTCGCTCCCCGCTGCCCGCGCGTTCTTGCCCAATGCCGTGAAAGTTTTCCTCCGCTGACAATTCTGGGCGCAGGACAGCGCATGTACTGTTACAATCCCGGCGGAGATTCCCCCAGCGTAACGGAGGCCGGCAATGTATAAACTGATAACACCCAACGCCGCCGCCGCGTCCCCTCCCCTGCTTGTTATCCGCAACCTTTCCTGCGCGTACACCAGCCGCAATTTCGGATTGTTCGGAAAAACAGAAATCAAAAAAGTTTTGGAGAACATAAACCTCCAGATAAACAGCGGAGAAATTTTTGGCCTCACCGGCGCGTCCGGCTGCGGTAAAAGCACACTTGCCCGCTGCATACTCGGCTTGACCGGATGCGAAGGTGAAATTATTTTTTGCGGAGAAAAACAAGAAACGGAAAACAAACGACTGCGCCGGGCGCGGCTCGCGCAGATGGTCTTTCAAAATCCCGGCGCGTCCCTCAATCCGATAAAAAACATCGGCTGGCTGCTTGCCGAACCGCTTGCCATGCACAAAATTTGCGGCAAAGAAGAACGCGAGTGCCGCGTCGATGAAATGCTCGTCCGGCTCGGACTTGATCCCTCATACAAAAACAGAAAACCACGCGAACTTTCCGGCGGCCAAAAACAGCGCGTCTGCATAGGCCGCGCCCTCATGCTGGAACCAAAACTCCTTATCGCGGACGAATCCATAAGCGCCCTTGACGTTTCCGTGGGCGCGCAAATTCTCAATCTATTACGCGAACTGAACAAAACCCTCGGCCTAAGCATTTTATTCATTTCACATAACGCAAACGCGGTAGAATATCTCTGCGACAGAATGGCGGTATTTCAGAAATCAGATAGCAGTTAGCAAGTAGCGTTGACAGCGAATTCCCTATTCCCCATTCCCCAGCGAACTTTGTCATTCCGGGCTTGACCCGGAATCTCCGTCGTTTTTTTTGCGCGAACCGGACATGCCGTTCCCCGGCATGTCCGGTATCCGATGTCCGGCGAGCGGACTATCGACTACGCCGCCTCCGGCGGCTTCATACGACAGTCCTCCCGCTTATTCCTAGCTGTTTCCATGCTTGAGCCATTAAAACTGGGGGCGAACGAGACGGAAGCCCAGACTAATGTTCCGGCCAGACGGAGCGCCGTAGTTCCGGCTCGCCGAACGCATGTTCTGAGCCGAATCGTACCAGCTCCCGCCGCGACCCACGCGGTCAGACCCCGAAGACGCGCCCATGGGATTAGTCCGCGCGGCATCCCCATAACTCCCATACCAGTCCCAGCACCATTCCCATACGTTCCCGTGCATATCGTATAAACCATAAGCATTCGCGGACTTCTTTCCCACTTCATGGGTCCTTCTATTACTGTTAGTTTTGTACCACCCGGTATTATCACTTATTGTATCTCCCGTACTATACGCCGTTGTCGCCCCAGCCCGGCACGCATATTCCCATTCCGATTCCGTGGGTAGCCGATACCCATCAGCATTCCAATTGCAGACAACATCATCCCATGTGTCATCAGGACTTGTAGGTACTGCTCCCCATGCTTCAGGGGCAGTCTTCCCGCCTATGCTGTACACAGGTTCAAGCTTTTCCATCATGCTCAACCTATTGCAGAACACTATCGCGTCATACCAGCTTACACCCTCCACCGGACGCTTCCCCTGAATTTCTCCAGTTGCGGGATTATCATCAAAATAACTCGGATTATTCCCCATCACCGCTTCATACTGTTCCTGCGTTACCTCACACTTGCCCATGTAAAAAGCGCTTAATGTCACGCTGTGCTGAGTTTCATTATCAAGACGATCCGGCTCTGTCTCAGGACTTCCCATCGTGAAAGTTCCTGCGGGTATCGGCAGCAGCGTGCCTACATTAGGACTCTCAATACTTTTCTTTCCACATCCCATCATCAACAACCCGATTACCATCACCATACTGATAATCCCCATCACTTTGTACATGCCTTTCATACACAATTCCTTTTTTTCCGTTTCATATTTTGTATTCTTGGCAACGCCAAAACCAGAAATCAATTAACAGTGAACAAAGAGCAAAGTTAAGACGCTCCCTCATCGCTATCTGTTCTTTACTCTTTTCTATTTGCTATTTGCTCTCTGCTCTAAGGCAAAATCATCCTATACCCTATCTCAAAGAAATAACTATTGTAAATATCATAATATTCGTCCTTCAAATCTAACCAATTAATTATTCGCAAAGCATTTCTATGACGCAATCCAACTCCAAACGTCACATTGTGGCTTTTATAAATCGGTATATCCACATTCATTTTTATATCAGATGTATATGAAAAATGATTAAGGAGAAAGAACAAAAAATTCCAATTAAAATTTCCACTAATGCTTAAATATTTTTTAAATGGATATACCGCAAATCCCATACCGTAATAAAAATCAAAAATATTTACATCTGGAGAAAATTGTGTCAATAAATTTAGACGCAAAGTAAACACGTCCGATGCTGGAAGCACAGACAGCTCCAAAATGTTTAATGTAAAATACTTATAATCGCTGTCAAAAACATTCTCATAAGTTAATGAACTGGAAAACAACAAACCTTTTGGTTTATAATCTGGCGTTACCGATACAGAAAACAAATTCAACGAGCACACCAAAAAAAGTAAAATTATTAGCAAGACAATTTTTTTCATATTTTGCTTCTGTGGAAAGATGCCCCCCTCATAACAAAGTCATCTGTACATGATTACCTACATTCGTTGTCATATTATAACTTGACAACAGGTCATAATGATTCTGCAGCGAATTTTCATTTGCTATTCTTCTTAAATCAATTGAATTTAATAGTTCCGTTGTTATTGGTCTTTTTGAATCCCAAAAAATAATCGAGTTCAAAAACGTTTCCGTTTTTTCGTTTGTCAATAAAGAATAGAGCATTAACGCTTCGGCTTCCGTATTACATGAAATAAAGTTGCAAGTATCGTCAACTAATACCGGTTTTTCCTCAATTGGAT
>QMCE01000383.1_pt1 | contig 22477 bp, 20 predicted proteins | sample 1821851 | NCBI WGS metagenome assembly QMCE01 (sample SAMN09453174, study PRJNA476694) | Termite gut metagenome, whole genome shotgun sequencing project. | isolation source: worker | host: Odontotermes sp. | place: South Africa:Pretoria | collected 2016-01-28 | reverse complement strand
TTCATTTGTATAAATATTTAATTTTGTTAAAACTATCTTCTTATGTCTACCTTCTTCATCTATTATTATAGTAGATTCTTTATTTTCAGTAATGTCTTTAAGCATACCTAATAAGTCTGGAATCGGATTGAATACACTGCTCAAGCTTATCTTAATGGTTAGTCCAACAAAATTTACTAACAAATGTATCCAGCCATGTTTTCTCACTTCAAATACTATATCATATCTGTTTATTTCGTCACCCTCCAATAACTTTGATAATCCATAGTGCATATATATTTGTTGAAATCTTTCTGTCCATCCTATTTTTATAGATAATATTTTTTCAATTTCATTTACAGGACATTTTTCATCAATCAATAACAATGCTTTAATCATTTTTGAGAAATATGAACCAGATCGTACTGCACAATACTCTTCTAAAAATTTTCTATTACTTTGGGTCAATGAAAATGTAAAATCATCCATATTTTTAGTATAGAGATATTTTTATAATTTGTCAATCAAGTTAAAAGCCCTATTACACATAACGAGGCGCGGATTAGCGCTGACAAACTGAAAGCCTACTCTTGCGCAGCGCTGTTTCCCTTCCTATAAAAAACCAATGTAGCTATGATTCCCCCTAGCAGCAAAATTGTGTTGAGTGCGAAGGGCAGGCTGCGTGAAATGCCGGAGAGCGCGCCGCCTATCCAGCCGAAGGGGGCAGTCGCTGCCATGATGATCATGTGCTGTATCGCCATAACCCGCGCACGCTCCGCTTCGTTTACATGCAAGGCGACAAGGGATTCTGCGAGCATAGCCAGCGTTCCCACGCCAAAGCCGTCGAAGATAAGCGACACAAGAAGAAAGACATAAGTAAGAGCGCCTCCGGTGGGCGCAATGACAAGCAGGCTCTGCCCTATGATGTAGGAGGCGAAGCCGAAGATGAGCGGGGTCTTGAGCGTGAGTTTTGAGATAAAAGGGACAAGCGTAAACAGAAACACGATGGACAGGATCGAGCGGAACATCGGAAAAAGAGGAAGCAGAGAGTCAGGCACGAGGAGTTTTTTGCTTACAATGACTTGCCAAAAGGTTGAGTTGACCATACCGACGGCGCCGACTAAGGCCGCAATAACAAGGGAAAAGATAGAGCCTCTCGACGCGGCGATGATTTTCAGCACCCCGCCGTAACCGCCCGCAAGCGCAAAAATACTCTGCCCCCGCGTTTCCTGTCTGCGGATAATGCCGGTGCGGGTTTCGTGCGACGCGAGGTAGAGTACCACGAGCTTGAGGGTCATCACAACAAAGGCGTTGATGTAGAGGATGCGCACTGCCGGTACTAGCGTGAAGCGCGACACCAGCACGGACGCTATGGGCGCGAACAAGGCGGAGAGCTGTCCCGCCACGATCACGAGCGAGTAGATATTGGTGATTTGCGATTTTTCCGCGTCTTCCACGAGCAGGCAGTCCCAGGAGTTGGTGGGGACTTTCATCATGCCGTTGAACAGAGCGGCTATAAGAAAAAACCAGAAATTTTCCGCGGCGAACCATATCAGACAGGGGACGCACCACGAGAAAAAGTCGAAAATTGCGGTGGTTTTTCGCCGCCCCAGTTTGTCTGTGATGGGACCGCTCAGAAAGGCGAAAACCACCTGCGAGAGCATATAGATAGTGGCGATAAGCCCAACTTCCATATCGTTAAGCCCCAGCGCAATCATATACACCGAGGCGTAGGGAAGGCAGAGACTCATCGAAAGCCCCCACAGCGGCTCGGTGTACACACAGACGCGGGGGTTGCCCTTGAGTTCAAACAGGGTTTTGATGAGGGGATTTTTGGGGATGATTTTAGACATACGGGCAATTATACGGGGTCTGCAAGGGAATGTCTAGGCTTGAAGGATGTTTATTTTCATCTGTAAGCAAGTTATAACTTTTATATTATATAAAACTTTTCCAAACAATATTTTTATCCGATTGGTCATTTTTCAAATTTCAACGATCTGTTCTTTACTTCGCACCGTAGTTAATGAAAGAACCAGCTATTTCAGTTGACTACGGCTTTTTATCCCAGTCAGTTTTTGTAAGCGTGTCTAAAAGCCTTAGCAGATATGGAAAGCGATAGTTTCCATACATATTCCGAACCTGTGACGCGGCATACTCCAAATCCATTCCAGCGGCAGTGACGTATAAAGGTTTTGCACTGTTCCCCCGCAACACCTTTGCCACAAAAGCTTCATTTTCGTGAAAAGCGGTTTTTGCCACACCGATTACAGCGAAACGTTCTTCGTATTTCTTGTAGACGTAGTATCCAAGACCCGGCTTTTTGTCATTGCTGAGATACACAAAGCCGTCTACGATAATTGTATGAATATGTTCCAAATTCACCCGCACCAGCAGATCCTGAATGCAGGGCAGCTCACGCTTGTAAAAAAATCCGGGTTCATACACCAGTGGGTTTTCAGTGTAAGAAGTGATGATATCGTAGGGTTCGCTGTCACCCCAGTCTTGAAAAATAACCCCGGCGGCTTTGGCTCTATAATCCGAATAATACACATCAACCGCGATAATCATAAACCTCATTCCTTGTTATAGCAACTCAAAGTAGCAACAGAAACATGTTTCATTATATGGATTAACCTAGAAAAGGACATCATCAACATTCTGTTTCAATCTTTCCGTATCTTTTCATGATAAAAATATATATTGAACGCAATCTTCTCCGCAGTGCAAAAATCCGCGATTTCCGTTTCAAGCGTTTCCCAGTAGCTGCTATCGCCGTAACGGTAAATGCTCTCGTAGAGCGGCATAAGCGCCGGGTGCTGTTCCTGAATATAACGCAGAATTGTGGCGCGATAGCTGGCGCGCAGGTTGAGATTTTCGAAGAGGAAGGTCGCCGCGCTGTCTTTGCAGAAACGCAGGATTTCCCGAAAATCCGTCAGCCCCGGAAACATGGGCGAGAGGAAGACGTAGGTGTCAAAGCCTTCTTCCTTCAGGGTCTTGATAGCCGCCACGCGCTCGGATACGGAGGAGGCGCGGGGTTCAAGGGCGCGGCGCATGGAGTCGTCGAGCGTGTTCAGAGAAATTCCTATGCGTATGTTCGGGATTTTCCGAAAAAGGTCTATGTCCCGCGTAACAAGCGCGCCTTTGGTGAGGATTTCCACATGGGCGCCGCCGCCGTTTACCGCGGCAAATTGCTCCAGTATTTCGCGGGTTTTTCCGAAACGTCTTTCAAAGGGATTGTAGGCGTCGGTAACAGACGATAACAGCACGGATTTGCCTGCGAGACGCGCCATGTTTATGGGTTTGGCGCAGTGTTTCACGTCCAGAAAATCGCCCCAGGTCTCGGTGTGTCCGGTAAAGCGGTTCATAAAAGAGGCGTAACAGTACATACACTTGTGCGGACAGCCGCCGTAGGGGTTGATAACATAATCCGCCGCTGGTATGCGGGTTTTGCTTACGAGGTTCGCGGTTTCCTTTTCCCTGATGACAATTCCGCCCATAATGTTAACGCCGTTTCGGTTTTTTAAGGGGCGGGGGCGGCGCCTTTTCATTCAAAATGCGCACAAGCTCCCATACAAGCGCCGTGTTTTCAATATCTAGGATATAATGTTCCTTGGCGCCTTTATACGGGACGCCTTTTTCGGCGTTTTCCAGCAGCGGTTTTACGCAGTCCAGCTTTTTGATATACGGCGTGTTGTCGCACACCAGCACAAGGGGGTTCTCGTTCAGGTAAATCATATACTCGCCGAACATTTTTTTATAGCGAACTTTTCCTTCCATTCCTTCTATTTCCAGCTGCTCAGCAATATAGTCTACATAATCAAGATCACATGGCATTATATTCCTCCTCAAATAATCATAACTACACAAACGTAGTATACTTCCCAAAATATGTCAAGAGGATTTAAAAAAAATACGGAAATTTGTCTCGTTATACGAAATTAGGATTTTAGATGATTGAACATAAACACATATTTGCAAAAGTTTTGAATATAAATATATTGACAAAAATAAACATGATAAAATATTATTTCTTAGGAGGCAAAAATGAAATGTAGTATATACCGTCTTGGAGCGTTAAAAGAATATAAATATGTCGTTACATTTGCTCGCTATGAAAATAAATGGATAATATGTAAACATAAAAATAGAAATACATGGGAAACATCTGGAGGACATATTGAACAAGGAGAAACGCCAATTGAAGCTGCAAAAAGGGAATTGCATGAAGAGACTGGAGCAATAGATTTTGAGATTGAATCAATATGTGATTATTGGGCTTGTGATGAACCTCATGAGACTAAAAATATTGCTTGGTCAAATGGGCAAGTGTTTTTGGCTAGGGTACATAAAATAGGAAAAATACCGCAAGATAGTGAAATGGAATGTATTGATTTTTTTGAAACATTCCCGCAAAATTTGACATATCCTGATATAACCTATACATTATTACCACAAATTATTACAAGAGTATAAAAGGCATATATAAAATATGCTCAAACTGCGCTTCACAGAATTATAACCGTTTCGTTAAGCGGATATTCACTTCATAAATGGTACGCGCATCACAATATATTGCCAAACATATCATATTGTGCTAAATTTAAGAAATACTATGCAGCAAACGCCACAACCTGTAATTGATTATATTGCCGCCTTCCTGCCGGACAGGAAAACGCGATTCGTGTTCCCGTCCGGTGTTACTACGCTGTTTTGGGCGCGCGAAACCGCGAAGCAGACACTCCAGCCCATCGCGCAGGAGCGATTCACCGCGTGGGACGGCTTCAAGGCATCTGCCCTCTCTGTCAGACAGGGTGGGAAGCAAGAAATAAACCACGCGATCCGTACCCTGTTCGCCTCGAATTTCCTCTTGGAAAATCGTAAAGAGCGTTTTCTGGGCGAGTATATACCGCCACAGTACGCGGACGCCTACTCGTCTTTTATAGCCAGTCTTGCCAAACTTCTGCCCGGACTGGACAGTATTATACAGAAGCAGGCGGCGGACGCTGCGGCAAGTTCCGCGGCATCCGCCGATACAGCGAAAAGCGCGGCAGCGGAAAACGTCCTCGCGGCACAGGACGCCTATTTTTCCGACCTGCGCTTTATCCACGAACGGTACGCGCGTTTTCTGGAGGATCATCTGCTCTACGAACCCGCGTGGAACCGCGCCGCTTTTGATGCAGCTGATATCTCATGGGTGCTGTTTTTCCCGGAACTCGCCGACGACTGGGAGGAATACCGCGAGGAACTGGAAGCGTTAGGCGCAAAAAATCCCGATACGCTCCGCATTATCCACTTGGACGCGATTTCTCCGCCGCGCACAGCGAAAAATCCCGCCTGCCTTGCTGATTTTGCGGGCAAATATCTGCGCTTCCGATCATCAGCCGCCGAGTTCAATTACCTTGCCCGTCTGTGCCGCCGCCTCATAGACGAGGACGGGCTTTGTCCCGAAGACATTTACATATCGGCGGCGGGAAGCAGCAGTGTTGACCGACTCGTTCACGAATTCCGCCTGTACGGACTTTTTGCGGACGCGCGCCAGGGAAAACCTCTGCCCAAACACCCGGGCGGGCGCATATTTTCCGCCCTGTCTGCCTGTCAAAGCAAGCGGAGGTCGTATTCCGCCCTGTCCGCCCTGCTTCTCGACCGCGCGTTCCCGTGGAAAGACCGCGAAGGCATCAATCTGCTTATGGAATTCGGCCTGCGTTATCACTGCGTTACCGGTTTTCCCGACAGCAGGGACGGGCGTGAAATTGATATAGACGTATGGGAAAAAACCTTTGATCAGCACTTGAAACAGGAATTCGCTGGTATTCCTATTTATAAAATAGAAGGCTTCTATAAGAAACTCAAGAAAGACACGCTCGCGCTCATAAACGCCAAGAGTTTTGCCGACATACGCGAAAAATGGCATGTTTTTGAGGATAACCACTTTGAAAAGAGCGCGATGAACCCCGAAACGAATAAAATTATCGGAAAGGCGCTCGCTTCCTTGCAGGAACTCATAGACATAGGCGAGCGTTTCCCGGAAATCTATCAAAAATACGCAGGCAGGGCGTTTCCCGTGTTCCAATCCTATATTCAGGAGGAAACTTACGTCTACGAATCAAGGGAGCGGGGCATCCCGGTCTACGCCTACAAACTCGCGGCGGGCATCGCGCCAGCAGTACACTTTGTCATCAATATGAATCAGGACGATGCGACTGTTGTCTATGACGGCCGCTCCTCCTTCCTCCGCGAAGACCGCAAGAACCGCCTTTCCATAGAAGACCGCGATATTTCAGGGGAATTTATCAAGGCGTATAAGGTTTCCGCCGCCTTTCCTGTATTTACCGCCTCCACCCGCACTTTCTCAGGCGCGGCGGTCATACACCGCAAACTTGAAGAGCTGCTTTTAGGAAGCGTGGATGAAAAAAACCTTCCCCGACTTCCGGATTCCTATGAGGCGGAAGCGGCGTTCTTTAAGGAAAGCGCGCCAGAAATGCCTTTGTCCTACCCGTCGCCCGTGCAAAAAGCAGGCTGGGAATCGCTCAAAACCGTACAAGCCCAGCCCGTTGGCATCGACTTGCGGACTACGGCTATGACGCAAAATGACTTGAAGGCGGAGATGGAAAAACGCATCTGCGTGCCGCAGCAGTCCAAAGAAGCGCCTGATGAGAGCGAGGGGGGGCTTTCCCCTTCCTACCTTGACGAATATCTGGAATGTCCTTTCAAATGGGTGCTTTTGCGCGGGCTTCAGATACGGGAAAAGCAGACGGAAATACAAACTCTGAATCAGCGGGATATGGGGACGCTCTACCACGCGGTGTTGGAGCGGGTATGGGAACGGATACAAACAGAGGACAAGAAATTTTACGCCGTTCACCTTGATGTCTATAAAACGTACATAGCGGAATCTATTAAGGAAGCCATAGATCGGGCGCAGAGTCGTGAAGGTTATTTTCAGAAGCCTATATACGATATGCTGGTTCCGCGTATAAGAGCGGCTATAGAAGATTATTTTGAGAAGGACGCGGAATACCTGAACGAGAAAAGCGTCGTTGCTGCGGAAAAATGGCTGCGCAAGGCGTACGATGACGCGCCCGTTCTGCGGGGCAGAGCCGACCTTGTCCTCCAGAACGACGAGGGCGGCTATATAGTCCGCGACTACAAGACAAAAACCATGCCCGCGCCCGGGGACTTGTGGGCTGATGAAGAGTCCGCGTCGCCAGATGACGAGGCGCCCTTTCCCAAAAACGTGCAGATGGCGGCGTACGCAGCTATGCTGGAAACGTCCTCACACGATGCAGTTGTTGACGCGCGGTTCTATTCCATAGACAACCGTGAATTCCGTACCGTGATAGACGAAAGCGACGAGCATTACCCGCATCTCAAATACGAGCGGGAAATCGCGTCGGTTGACCGCGTGGTCGGGAAGATCACTTCCGCGATGCGGAACGGAGAATACGCCGCGCCGCTCGCCATACCCCGTAAAATATGCCGCGAATGCGCTGTGTCGTCTGTGTGCCGCAAGCCTTACATTGGTGAAAAGTGATGTTTTAACGCTCTTTTTAAGCGCGGTTTACGGAAACTCTGCTGTTTCTCGGCATAGTATTTTTATTTTAAAATTTCCCTTGCATATTATGCTAACATACCGCATAATTATTCTATATTTTAAATATTTAAGGAGAACAGTATGTTAAAAGACAGTATGGCAAAACTGTTGAGCGAGCAAGTTACGGCGGAATACTATTCCGCGTATCTCTATCAAGCTATGTCGGCGTGGGCGGACGGCGCAGGCTGGAAAGGTATATCCCACTGGCTCTTTCTGCAGGCGAAAGAAGAATTGGAACATGGAATTCGCATCTATCAGCATATTATTGACCGAGGGGCGCTTCCCGCCTTTGGAGCTATCCAAGCACCGGAAACCTCCTTTAATAGTGTCGCGGATATGTTTGAAAAGATCGCGAACCACGAGCGGCAAGTAACGGAACTCATCAATAACATCGCCGATTTCGCCCTATCTGAAAAAGACCATGCCACCTATGGCTTCATTCAGTGGTTTATAAAAGAACAGATAGAGGAAGAATCTGTCGCCGATGAGATATTCTGGAAGGTAAAATTCGCCGGGGACAATTCCAACTTCCTTTTCATTCTTGACGCGCAGTTAGGCGGGAGAGACAAAGACTAATCCTTGTATGGGTAAAAAACGCCGAAGACGCGTGTTCCGTGGTTGTATGTGTTTACATTTTATGTTAACATAGACAAAAAAAATCGCGTTGTTATTGACAAATTCCGTTTTTGCTTATATTATAAAGATATTATGTCAGATAAAGGGAAAAAAGCAAAAGATTTTACTCTTCTGAAGCTTCTTCTGAGCCTCTGGTTTGGTGTCTTCCTCTACGCAGGACTTTCCTTTACCGTAGGAAGCAAAGGACTGATGCCTTATGGCAAACTTGTGGCGGAACGGAACAGGCTTCAGGCAAATCTCTCTGAGATACGCGAGACAAACAATACCCTTGCCAAACATAATATCATGCTGGGTAGCCACGCCGATGATTCGCAGAATCCGATTCCGGCGGATCCTGAATACCTCATAGTGCAGGCAAGAAACATGGGTCTCGCATTTCCTGATGAAACGGTGCTCCATCTGAGCAATGTAAAACCCACAGAAAAGACCTACATCGATCCGGGCAAACCGGAACAAGCTTCCCGCGTGAAGGGATTCTCCGATTATATCATCAAGATCGTTTCCATCATATCGGCGGCTTCCCTGTGTCTCGCACTTATTTTGTCAGATATACTTCGTTACTGCCACCACCTACAGGAAGAAGAATTAACTGAGAGGCGGGAACGGGCTCGGTTTGCTTAGGGATATCGCTTTGTTAGATAGAAATTCTATCTAACAAAGCGATATCAGCTGTTTTTCTCGCGGAATTCCCGCGCCAATTCGCGCTTCACGTCCTTGTCTCGTATATCCGCTCGTTTGTCAAACTCTTTTTTACCTTTGCACAATCCCAGTTCCACTTTCACCCTGCCCCGTTTAAAGTAAAACGATAAGGGAATAAGGGTGTAGCCTTTCTCGTCCACCTTGCGCCGTATGCGCTTGATCTCGGCTTTGTGAAGAAGCAGACGTTTTTTTCGCGCCGGGTCATGGTTGAATATGGAGGAAAACGGGTTTTCCGCCGCCATAACCGAGCGCAGCCAAATTTCGCCGTCTACAACTTCCGCCCATGCGTCAGAAAACGAGATTTTACCGTCCCGAAACGATTTTACTTCCGTGCCCAGCAGTTCTATACCGCATTCATAGCGCTCGTCCACTGCATAATTGTGCAGCGCCTTGCGGTTGACAGCTATGGTTTTAGTCCCTTCACCCATGATTTTTCCTTTTTATCATTAAGGACGCCCGCTCGTCTTCGCCGCTATGATAGGTCTGAACGACACAAAGGGCGAGCAAAAATCAGGCGGCAGCGCCCCTCTGCCGCTGGCGCCGCCGCGCACAGAGCGTTCCGGCGACCCAAGCGCCGCCACGCTTTCAGCTGGCGCGGACAATTCCGCAAAAGGCGCGAAATAATCCTCACACCATACAGCTTTTTCTGAATCACTGTCCGCCTGAAACAGGGCGGCCACGTATTCCCACTCAGCTTCACGGGGAAAGCGGATTTCCAGCGTTTGATTCGACAGAAACGTCGTAAGCCACGCGCAGTAAGCCTGAGCAGCGTACCACGACACACAGGTTTGCGTGTCATTGGCGACGTCTATTTCCGCAAGATAATCCTCGTTTACCAATCCTTTTTCCATAAGAGCGGCGCGGTTTTCCTGTCTCCATTCAGGATTTGCGTCAATAAACACCGCCCACTCCTGCGGTGTAACAGCATGTCCCCCTATATAAAAATTTTTTTCAGAGGCGGCGTATCCTGAGAAATATGCACCATAGGAATATTCACCGGATTTGGCAGTTATGTCGTCTATGAAGACAACGCCATTGACGTCATAGCCGCCGCTGTCAACGCCGTGGGTTGGGGGAACTGCCGCAGGAGGCTCGGTTTTTACAGTCGTGTTTTTCTTATACCACGCCGATTCCTTCAACGCGGCGGCACTTTCAGGCGGCAGAAAGCGAAGAAGGATGTCCGCGGATGCGGGGTTCTGTGAAAGATAGGAAAGCGCGTCCTCTGCAGTCGAAACAAGCGTAACCGGCGACGGGGCAAGCCCCGCATTGTCAAGAAGGTACTTCGCGCGCATAAGGTCGCGGGCGCTCGCCGTAGTGGACGCGAAACGGGCTGCCGCCTCAAGCGTTCCGTTCATGGCGGCGCGAGTTTCCGCGTCTTTTGCCGCGGGCGCGGCGCGATACGCCGATTCGGACAGAGACAGCGGTATTTGGTACGCCGCTGTCGGCTCACCAGTGAAAGACCACGCAGCGTATTCCGCCGCGCCCGCCATCAACACGCCTTTCGCGTCCCTTGTCTCAAGCCGTGTGTATACCGGCGTCCTTTTTGGGAAAAAGAGCGATCCCGCGGCTCGCGCCTTCACGTCCACCATTTCTTCCCACGGCGCAAATCCGGGGAGACTGACGCGCACCACCCGCGCGCCCTTAGGCGCGCGTATATCCGCTGGAGTCGCCGCTTGATACACGCCGTCAACGTATACCGCTGCGCCTTCCGGCTCCGACCGCACTATTAAGACGCCTTCAGGATTTCTGATTCCCGGGAAGAAAAAAATAAAAAAGAACACTGCACAAATGACAATGAGGTAAAAGCAGGCGAGATAAACGCCCGGGCGTATGCCGAACAAAGGCTTAAAATGTACCTCATCTTCCGGCAAGCTTTGATCCGCCACCTTATTCGCGCTGAATTTATTTGCACCACCTGCGCCTGAAGCGCCTGATTTCCGTTTTTTTCCAAACATATATTTCAATCCACGAGCGGCAAGCCGCACAATACAAATTAATAACGCAGGAAGCCTACGCCCGCCGCGCTTCTCATACCACCAACAAGCGCACCTTGCGGCGCCACTTTTTGGCGTGAGGATTAACCCTAAAATAGGGTTAAAGGGAGTATACCAAAAACAGCGTGTCGTTACAAGTCATTATTTGTATTACCAGTGCGTTTTTATCGTTGCACTCGCTGATACTATGGTATATACTAAGCATGCTATTATCGGGTGGGATATAATTCCTGTGCTATACTGCTTGCCGCGTGTGGATTGAAAGAAAAGGAGGATCGTCATGCTGTTCTGGGGAGCGGCGATTTTTGGAACGGTATTTTTTCTGCTGCGTACCGCGCTGTTTTTCGTAGGCGGCGCGGACGCTTCGGACAGCTCGGATGATATTGACGATATATTAGCCGATGCAGGGGATATTGACGGCGCAGATGCGGACGTGGATGCGTCAAGTGACACTAGTGATGCTCATGAGGGCATTGCCGAGGCGGGAAACGGCGCGTTCCGTCTGCTCTCGCTCAATTCCATAACCGGTTTTATAGGGATGTTCGGGTGGGCAGGGCTTGCCGCGTCAAAGCAGTTCACTCTCAACCTGCCGCTTTCCCTGCTTACGGCAAGCGGAGCGGGTTTCGCCGTGATGCTCCTTACCGCTTTGCTTTTTCACGGGGCGATGAAGCTGAAAAGCGGCGGCGCAAGCTTCGATATAGAACTGTCCCGGGGACTTGAAGCTTCTGTGTACCTGCATATTCCCTCTGACGGCACGGGGCGGGTTTCCTTCATATACGATGGTGTGAAACACGAGGCGGACGCCGTTTCGGAGACCGGTGAGGAAATCGCCTCGTTTGAGAAGGTTCTTATTATACGGGCAGTAGACGGGCGCACGGTCAGCGTAGCGCCTTTTACCGCATAAATACTTTATAAAGGAGAATGATCTATGTATTTATTTCTCGGAGTCGGATTCCTTGCGGTGTTCGTCTTTATGTTGATTGTATTTCTGGCGAGCCGCTACAAACGCTGCGCCTCGAACCAGATTCTCGTGATTTACGGGAAGGTCGGCGGCGGCAAATCGTCCCGCTGTCTGCACGGCGGAGGCGCGTTTGTCTGGCCTCTTATTCAGGACTACAAGTACCTTGCCCTTACGCCGCTCACCATCAATATTCCGCTTAAAGGAGCGCTCTCCCAACAGAATATCCGTGTGAATGTTCCCAGTACTTTTACCGTTGCCATAGCCACCGAGCCACAAAGCATGAACTCGGCGGCGGTGCGGCTTTTGGGACTTAACCTTGGAACCATCGAGTCCATGGCGACCGAGATTATCTTGGGTCAGCTCCGGCTCACTGTCGCGTCACTCACTATCGAACAGATCAACCAAGACCGCGAACGTTTCCTTGACGCCATCCGCAAGAACATAGATATTGAGCTGGATAAAATCGGGCTCTGCCTTATCAACGTGAACGTAACGGACATCACCGACGAATCGGGCTATATAGAAAGTATAGGGAAGAAAGCCGCGCTTACCGCCATCAATCAGGCGAAAATTGACGTGGCGGAACAGGACAAGAAGGGCGCTATAGGCGAAGCTGAATCGCGGAAAGAACAGCAGGTACAGGTTGCCCTGTTCGACAAAGAGCGGCAGGTACAGATCGCGGAGATGGATAAGGAGCAGCGTATTCAGACCGCCGAGTTCAACGCTCAAGCTGTGGAAGGCGAAAATACAGCAAAGGCGGAAATAGCCGGATCGAGCGCGACGCTCGCTGAGCGGGAAGCCGAGGCTGAGAAGCGCGGAGAAGTCGCGCGGCAGGAGGCGGTAGCAGAAATACAGAAAGCTAAAGCGCTTGCCGAACAGCGGCGGCTTGAGGCTGAAGAAGTGGTCAAGCGCGAAATCGAGAAGCGCAAACTGGAAATCGACGCGGCCGCGGAAGCCGAACAGCGCCGCCTTCTTGCCAAAGGTGAAGCCGACGCGATTCTGATGGTAAAGGCGGCGGAAGCCGAAGGTATACGGCAGGTGCTGGATGCGAAGGCGCTTGGCTACGAGACGCTCATCAAGGCGGCGAACAGCAACGCAGGAAGCGCGGCGACCTTGCTTTTGGTGGAAAAACTGGAGGAAATCGTAAAACTCCAGACCGAAGCCATCAAAAACATCAAGTTCGACAAGATTACGGTATGGGACAACGCGGGCGGCGGCGCGGACGGCGGAAGCTCCACCTCAAACTTTATGCGGAATCTGGTTAAAACCCTGCCGCCTCTGCACGATATAGCGAAACAGGCGGGCTTGGAACTGCCAGCTTTCTTGGGAGCGCTGGAGGGCGTAGGCGAAAAAGCGCCGCATAACAGCAAGCTTACCCAAACGCCGGTTGATCAAGAAAAATCGGATGTCTCTTTACAAGAAGAGCATTGAAGACTGAAAGAATAGCATATATACAGGAAAGAAATGAATACGGAATTCCGCCGAAGGATACCTAATCCTGCGATGCGCAGAGTATCGTTTCTTTTCTGTATAGAAAAACAACACTCCCGTTTCTAAGCGGGAGTGTTGTTTTGATTGGCGCATCACATTATGAAAAGGTTTCCCTAAACTAGAGAAAAGTATTGTTACTTTGTTTCCATTCCATTTGATGGAAGCCGATATTATCCAGCAGGTGGTCGATATGTCTTTCCCTTTACCTGCCTTCTTGTGTGCATGACCTTCTTCTCTCCTTTGGCATTTCTGCCTCATTGCAGCTCCCATTTACACATTTTTTAGAACAGACTCAACTGGGGCGAGGCTCTATACCAATTTGCTATCTTTTATAAGGATAGAGTTCCCTTATGTTTTTTGCTCTTTACACAAAATTTTTATAGGCTCGTTTAAGACTCCGACTTCCATGTTCTGAACTCCAATCGCCTAGTTCCGAACTCCGATCACCGAGTTCAGAACTCCGATCCCTCTGTTCCAAACTCCGATCACCCTGTTCCGAACTCCGACTTCCGTGTTCAGAACTCCGATCACCGAGTTCCGAACTCCGATCACCCTGCTCGGAACTCCGATTACCCTGTTCCGAACTCCGATCACCCTGCTCAGAACTCCGATCACCGAGTTCAGAACTCCGATCCCTCTGTTCCGAACTCCGATCACCGAGTTCCGAACTCCGATCACCCTGCTCAGAACTCCGATCACCGAGTTCAGAACTCCGATTTCCTTGTTCCGAACTCGGATCACCTAGTTCGGAATTCCGATTTCCGAGTTCAGAACTCCGATCACCTTGCTCGGAACTCTATGTGCAGAAATACCTCACGTCGAAAAGCAGCAGCCGGTTCGAGCCTCGCGTGTCTTAATTTGTAAGCTGCTGCGTGTAGTACCCGCCGTATTTTTGCATACAAAAATAAGCTTGATTACTTGCGGTGTTTCGGTGTATACTATTGTATCATGACAATAACCAATATTTACGAGACAACAAAGGAATCCGACAGCCGGTTGCAATTATTTCCGGCACACGAAAGGATTCAATCCGATAAGAGGCATCTTGCCTGTACTATCCGTATAAACCCTGAACGCACATTTCAAAGTGTTGAAGGTTTCGGCGGCGCACTGACTGAATCCGTCGGTTATGTACTTTCGCTTATTCCGCCGGAAAAACGGAAAGAGGTACTGGCGGCGTATTTTTCGTCTGAAAAAGGCAACCGTTATACGTTCGCTAGAACTCACATGAACAGCTGCGATTTTTCGCTGGAAAACTGGGCTTGTGTGGAATACGCCGGGGATGATCTGGAAGCTTTTTCAATGGAACGTACTGACAAGTATATCACCCCGCTTGTAAAAGAAGCGCAGGATTGCATGGGCGGCGGTCTGCGGCTGGTGGTGTCTCCGTGGTCTCCACCCGCGTGGATGAAAGACAACAACGATATGAACCATGGCGGCAAACTCCTTAAACAGTATTATCAGTTATGGGCTTCGCATTATGTCCGCTTTATCGATGAATTAAAGAAACGCGGTTTCAGCACATGGGCTGTTTCCGTGCAGAATGAGCCCGAGGCAAAGCAGACGTGGGATTCCTGCCTGTGGACGGCTGTTGAGGAAGGAGAATTCGCGGTTCAGTACTTAGGACCAGTGCTGGAAAAATACGCGGGGAGCGGGAACCGTCCAAAAATTCTCGTGCTGGATCATAACCGCGATATACTGTGGGATCGTTTTTCCAAAACAATGTCGGTTCCTGGCGCGGAGAAATACATTGACGGCGCGGCTTTTCACTGGTATTCGGGCGATCAATACGAAAATGTAGCGAAAGTATCGCAGAATTTCCCCGGCAAAGAGCTGTTTTTTACCGAAGGCTGCATCGAAGGAGGTCCCCGTCTCGGCGCGTGGTTCTCTGGTGAACGTTATGCGCATAACCTCATCAACGATCTCAACAACGGCTGTACTGGCTGGCTTGACTGGAACATCGCCCTTGATATGGAAGGCGGCCCCAATCATGTCGGAAACAACTGCGACGCGCCGATTCTTGTTGACACAAAGTCGGGTGAAGTTCACTACAATAGTTCCTATTATTACATTGGCCATTTCAGCCGGTTTATAAAGCCCCATGCAAAGCGTGTTGAGCTTTCCGCCAGCGCGTATATGACCCCGGCGACGGTTGACGGACGAATGGGAAATACCATGGAATTCTGCGCGTTCAAAAATACGGACGGAACTCTGGCGATTGTCGTGATGAACCGTACCGAAGCGGATATGGTATACGAACTGTGTGTTCCGAACGCAAACGGAGACAAGGCTGTCGTTTTGAAATGTCCGCCCAGAGGTATCCAAACCTTAATTACGGACGCCTAAGACTGTCCATTACGGTTATTATATTTATGGAAAAAAATGAGATTTGGGAATTAATTACTCTCAGCGATAATGAGGACGTTCCAAAATACCGGCAGCTTCAGTCGGAAATAGAACGTCTGATCGCAGAAGATGTATTGAAAATCAACACGCGGCTTCCTGGTGAAAATGATTTTTTTGCGCGCTTGGGTTTATCCAGAACCACTGTCAGAAAAGCGTTTGAAATGCTTGAACAAGCTCATCTAATCTACCGCAAACAGGGACACGGTACGTTTATAGGCAGCAAACCGATGTCCACACCAGGAAGCCATAGCAGCAGTCGTCCTCGCAAAAATGCGCGGCTTATCGGAGTGGTAGTGCCGACTATCATCAATGAAATTTACCCTTTTGTTATCAGCGGTATAGAACAGGCAGTACAATCGAAACATTTATGTGTGTTTTCGGCGAATTCGGGCGGGAACAGGGACAGAGAATTGCGGGTAATCAACGAGATGATCAACAATTCAATTTCAGGACTGATTCTGGAACCCTTATATTCAAACCACAACGGCGGAGATTCGCGTTTGGTGTCCCTGCTTGAAAACCTTGATATTCCCGTTGTGCTGTTAAACAACGATATTCCTTCCCTTAACTGTTCAAAAGTGATGCAGGACGATGAACGCGGCGGCTGGCAAATAACCAGACATTTTCTGGATCACGGACATACGCGCATCGCCTATATTTACAATAACAGAATAAGCGCTGCTTTTGAACGGCGCAAAGGATACCGGGCGGCTCTGGAAGCCTCAGGTATTGCGTATGACGAACGGCTGGAAATTGCGTATAATGATGAGGAAGGATTGGTATACCCCGGCTATGTGTTTACCAAGCAGCTTCTGGAAAATCCAGAGCTGGGTGTTACCGCCATCTTCTATTTCAATGACGATCTTGCCTTGCAGGGACTAACAGCGGCGCAAAGCCTGAACCTTGCAATTCCCCGTGATCTTTCAATCGCTGGTTATGACGATGTTCCCCGTTCCCGCCTCGAAGGAATACAGCTGACCACAGTTTCCAATCCCAAAGCGTTATTGGGAACTGTGGCCGCTTCGCTGCTTTTGGAACAATTTGAGCAGATTGACAAACCTATGTACCGCACTGTTACCATACAATCTTCTATGGTGTACCGCAGTACAGTAGGTCCGCCGCCTCTACGGTAATAAATTATCCGGGAAAACAAATATTTCATCGGGAGACTGTACGCCGGTTTTTGCGCTCGAACTGGTATTGGCTGTCCCGTTGTTATACGACACCACGGTTTCCCGTCCGAATTTACCGCCCACACCGGTTCCTGTCCCATTAACAATACTGCGAATACCTGTTTTGACCGTCTGCGTATCGTTTCCCGAAAGTTCCACAATAAACGCGTGTTTAATGGTAACGCCGGGTTTATTGGGAATCTCTATTGCGTTTTCTATAAACATCGATTCTGATTTACGTCTGCCGGGTCCTGTACTGTTAAATACCGCGTATAAGCCCAAGCCCACCGCGAAATGGCGGTTCACATTGTTGGCGACCTTGTAAGACGCCCAGCCATCAACAGTTCCGCCGTGGCTTTTGTACGCGTTTTGATCCACCGGATCATAGGGCGTTTCGCTCTGATAAAAAAATGTGCGACCGTCCTCGCCCGTCCACAGACACTGATATTCGTGGAAATGCTCCACAAACAAGCCGTAAAAAGTTACTCGGTCACCTGTTACAACAAGACCGTTTTTGGAAGTGTTTTTATCCCAGCCGACCCCCTGCCCATGATCCGCGCGCCATACCCAGAAATGATCGCCTATTACATCGCTTGCGTTAATAAGCGCGGCAGTAGTGGTGTGAACATTTTCCTGCCGGTAACCGCCGATCCGCAGAAAAATATCTGACAACAAAGCCGGAGCCGCCGAATGATCCTTGCCCGCGCCCTTTCCACCAACGCACATCAAATACTCAGAGCTGTACAGCGCGTCAAACAGCAAACCAGCGACCGTCACATTATCCACATCATCAATAAAAAGCGCGCCGAATTTATTTTTCGGACTGGGGATCAGCGTGGCAAAGCCTGTACCAAGCATAACAGTACCTGCTTTTTTGATGCGCAAAGGCGTGTCCAGCTCGTATCTGCCAGGCGTAAAAAACACATGCCTGCCCTTATTAAGCGCTGCATTGATACTGTCCGCCGTCGACGAACCGGGCTTCGCGATATAAAAATCTTTTTCAAGATCGAGCGAATACCCATCACCCATATCAGTATCTGTCCATGAAACACCAGAAGCATCCCGCCTGAGCGCCGGAACAAAAACTTTATACGCATTCCCGTCAATATACAAAAACGGCTTTTCACGAATGGCTGGAGAAACGTCAATGTTCGTCGCGCAGCCTCCAGCGTCCCAATTATCGGCGGTTACGCGCCCGGTGGAACCCTGCATGAGTTTATTCCAGCTGACCCCGTAAAACTCTCGTGAAAAATGGCAGTTCCGCCCATACCATTGCTGCTGCGAATAGGAACCTGCGGAACTGGCATAATAACTGTCCCCTGTATACCCGCCCGAAGCCCATCCGCCGTTCCAGTCAAACACAGCGGGAACATTTACCTTCATACGGCGCACCGGCGCGGCTTGCGACACACCCCACTTGAACGTACCGCCATCAATTGCCAAATTTTCAATTGAACGCCAAAACGTACATGTGGCGTTGTCATCCGGCAAATGCGGCGGTGTCGCTATAGAACCGCCAAGCGACGTCTCGGCGGGAACTCTGCCCAACCCTCCGACGTGAGTATAAAAACCGATTTTCAGCTGGTCAAAGCCGGTATAGGTTCCGGGCTTAAAATACAGCGCGTACCGTTTACTGGAAAATTCCGCCCTGCGCCCGTCAGAATCCACAACGCTCCCCAGCATTTCCGTGTCGTGGATCGCGTTAATTTCATCGCGAATAGCATCCATACTGTCGTATTTAATATCGTACAGTTTCATGCTCGGACCGAACATCGCCAATTCAAAAGAAATCAACCGCTCTGATAAAACAACCGTTCTTTTCTTCGCCCGCACCCGATAATAATTTTCATATTTATTTGGATTCGGCGCGATATCGGTAAACACGGTCTCGGTTACTGTTCCCAGTATACGATATTCGCCAAGCCTGCTGCCCGCACGAGCAATTTCGTAACACTCCGCCTCCGACTCAGCCTCCCAGCCAAGCACAATATCACTGCCAGAAAACCTGATACGCAGCCCATTAACCATAAAAACACCACCACCTGATGACAGTCCTTCTTCCCTGCCGCCCATATTATGAGAATCACATACAGATAACATTATAAGCGCTCCACATAGTATACCAACCAGCAAAGCTCTGTTACTAAACCAAGCCATTGGAAATACTTTTCCCTCTCAAAATTTAGTTATTGTAGTATACAACTACATATATATCAACAATACATGTATTATCGGTAAATGTCAAGAAAAAAAATTATAAAAATTGTATTATATGACTTGACACAGTTGTATAATACATGTATCATACTAATGATAAGTTCAGATATTCTACTATTCTACAGAGGGTTGGAGGGAATCTATGATTAATAGACAGGCTGGTTTGCTAAACCGGCTCAATCGGGAAAAGTATTTACAAATAATGGCGTTTCTGGGATTTGCATGGATGATTGTTTTCAATTATTTACCCATGTACGGTCTTCTGGTAGCCTTCAAAAGGAATTTCAGGGTAACTGAAAATCTGTTCAGTCTGAGATTTTTTCTATCAGACTGGGCAGGATCGGGAGGATTTGGTCATTTTATCGCCTTTCTGAAAGACCCGGAATTCGCCAATATTCTGACAAATACGTTGGGAATCAGTCTGATTCGGCTTGTTTTTACGTTTCCGCTGCCAATTATCTTTGCGCTGTTTCTAAATGAGGTTCGTTCAGCCCGTTTCAAGAGAACCGTGCAGACTATTTCGTATCTGCCCCACTTCCTTTCGTGGGTAGTTTTGGGTGGTATTCTGACGACATGGCTCTCTGATACTGGCTTTATCAATGAAATTTTGATAAAAATGGGAATTATAAAAGAAGGAATCACGTATCTTGCCTATCCCCGCTATTTTTGGGGCATTGTGATCATTTCCCAAGTCTGGATGGAACTAGGCTGGTCGGCAATTATTTACCTTGCGGCTATTGCCGGTATTGATCAGGATATGTACGAAGCAGCGGAAATTGACGGCGTGGGACGGTTCAAGAAAATGTGGCACATCACCCTGCCCTGCATAATAGGAACTATCACCATTCTGTTTATTCTTGCAGTTGGCGGGCTTTTGAACTCGAATTTTGACCAAATTCTGGTATTGTGGAATCCGCTTAACTCTCCGCGCAGTACGGTTATTGATATTTATACATACAATGTTGCCATGAAAAGCATGAGATTTTCCTATGCTTCCGCCATTGGCTTCTTCAAATCTATCGTCGCCTTTATTCTGCTTTTTTCGGCAAATAAGGTAACGAAAAAAATGAACGATGTTTCGCTCTTTTAGGAAATTAACCACATATTAGGGGATTGAAATGAGAACAAGCAAATTTGGCGACTATGTTATCATTGGGATAATGATTGTAATCTGCGTTATTACCCTTTTTCCGGTGTGGAATATGGTTGTGCTGTCGTTCAACGACTCAGCGGATACCATGATGGGGGGCGTATATCTGTGGCCCCGGAAATTCACGCTTGAAAGTTACCGCATGGTTTTTATGGACAAAGCGATAATCACGGCATTTTCCGTTACAATTCTCCGTACTGTAATCGGAACGCTGAGCAGCGTGCTGTTTACCTCGATGGTCGCATACGCATTTTCTAAAAAACATATATATGGTAGGAAAATGTACCTGACCGCCGGAACTATCACGATGTTTTTCTCCGGTGGCCTCATTCCATATTTTATTCTGCTTCGCAGTCTTGGTTTGTACGATACTTTCATGGTGTACATCATTCCCGGATTGTTTAACTTCTTCAACTGCATTATTTTTATGACTTTTTTCAGGGAATTGCCAGCGAGTCTGGAAGAATCGGCGAAAATTGACGGCGCAAACGACTTTTTAATCTTTTTTCAGATAATTCTGCCCTTGTCCATGCCGGTTATCGCCACTATTACCCTTTTTAACGGCGTTGGTCATTGGAATGACTATTTTTCGGGGGTTATGTTTATCAATAACCCCGATTTACAGCCCATTCAGACGTTTCTGTACCGCGTTATCGCCGGTTCATCGCAGACAAAATCCATCGTGGGAATGCCTGCGGGCGTGATGGCGCAGGCGGTAAGTTCCCAGTCGGTGAAACTGGCGACGATGACGGTAACAACCGCGCCCATTATCTGTATTTATCCGTTCCTTCAACGTTACTTTGTAAAAGGTGTGATGATTGGAGCAATAAAGGGATAAATAAATAAATTTCATGCGTGGAAAATATCCGCGCACAAAGGAGTTCGTTATGAAAAAACTTTTTGTACTAACGATTGTTTTGGTAACGGCGCTGACAGTCTTTTCTTGTAAGAGAGAAACGGAAGTGGAAAGCGGTTCACCTGTGGTATCTGCTACAACATCTCCGGACGAACCTGGCTGGAAGGCAAATGCTGACAAACCTATTCAATTTGACTGGTACATTCACTTCAATTGGTTTAGTCGCCAATGGGGTGACTCTCGCGTTTCAAAGTACATTACCGCACTGACCGGCGTAGACGTACGTTTTATAGTACCGGCAGGCAGCGAAGAAGAGCGGCTGAACTCGATGATCGCCGGGCAGGCACTGCCCGATTTCATTACGCTGGGATGGTGGGCGGGGCAAATTCCCATGATGATTGACGCGGAAATGCTTGAGCCCCTGAACAAACTCGCCGAGCAATACGATCCGTATTTCTTCAAGGTGGCAAACGCAGAGCGGCTGGGGTGGTATACCCAGAAAGACGGCAATGTCTACGGTTATCCCAACGCGTCTTACACCGCAAGCTACGTCAATCATCATCGAAAAGACATATTGTGGCCTTTGTCATTATCCTTGTTTTTGCAGGATTTGTATCAGCTTTGCCGAGCTTGGTAAGCGTGATAGAAAATCTTACTAAAGCAAATCAAGGTTCGATGGACGAGGCATACGAAATGTCTAACATTCCGGTGGAACCGGAAATTCCGGAAGAAAACATTATTAAGGAGGAAGCTGCACCACCACCACCACCTTTGAAAACAACCGTACAGTTCGTTCCACCTACAATCGTAGAGGACGAAGAAGTAGTGGAAGATAAGATGGTAGGGCAGGAAGAAATTCAGGAAACAAAGATCCAGATTTCGGTGGCAGATGTGAAAGGAACAGACGATAAACATGGTATCGACATTGCTGAGTTGAGAGAGCATAAGCAAATTGTACAGGAGAAACCAGTTGAAGAGAAACCATTTGTTACCGTAGAGCAGATGCCTACATTCCCCGGAGGTGAAGCGGAAATGATGCGCTTTATCACAAATGAGTTGAAGTATCCTGTTGTAGCTCAGGAACAAGGCATACAAGGACGCGTTACAATACGCTTCGTTGTCACCAAAACCGGAGCCATCTCGGATGTGCAGGTTGTCCGTGGTATCGACCCATCTTGCGACAAAGAAGCAGTTAGGGTAGTAAGAGCGATGCCTAATTGGATTCCGGGAAAACAAAACGGATTGAATGTACCTGTGTACTTCACTTTACCGATTGTATTCCGCCTGAAACAGTAAGGGATCAGAAGAAACTCTGTTTTATA
>QMCE01001320.1_pt1 | contig 22483 bp, 17 predicted proteins | sample 1821851 | NCBI WGS metagenome assembly QMCE01 (sample SAMN09453174, study PRJNA476694) | Termite gut metagenome, whole genome shotgun sequencing project. | isolation source: worker | host: Odontotermes sp. | place: South Africa:Pretoria | collected 2016-01-28 | reverse complement strand
GGTTGCTATTTGTAATACTTACCATTCTATGGTAGTAAACCCCACAGATAATAATTTCCTTACAGAACGAACCTCGTCAATTTTGTAACACGTACATGATACCCCGCCGCAAGCGGTGGGGAGGTTCATTTTTTGAAAAAAAATGAACATATAACCGGAAAAATCTACTATAAATTATAAAGCTGCGCATGATAAACACACGCAACTTTATAATGATTCTAAAAAATCGCTGATTTTTGGAATTATCCCAGCTTCAGCACAGACTTGTCGTAGTCGACTGGCGGCACAAGTCCCAGCAGGTCTATGCAGGTCGCTGCTATGGAGCTGATGCCAAGTCCTTCGTTCAAGGCGGTTTTGTCGTATTCGCCCTGATATGCCGGATCGTAGACGATGCACGGCACGGGGTTCAGGCTGTGGCTGGTTTTGGCTTTGGGCGCGCCGTCCGGGTGGCGTTGTACCGAGCCGTCTTTGGCATGCTCAAACATATCGTCCGAGTTGCCGTGATCCGCTGTGATCACCATTATCGCGCCCGCCTTGTCAATCGCCTTTGCCAGGCGCCCGATCTGCAAGTCCATGCCTTCCATAGAGCAGACCACCGCCTGATATACGCCAGTATGCCCCACCATGTCGCCGTTGGGGAAATTCAGTCGGATAAAATCGTATGCGCCGCTGCCAATCGCCTCGATCACATAGTCCGCTATATCCGCGCACTTCATCCACGGGCGCTGCTCAAACGGCACCACATCGCTCTTGATCTCCACATAATTTTCGAGCTTCTCGTCGAATTTGCCTGTACGGTTGCCGTTGAAAAAGTAGGTAACATGCCCGTATTTCTGAGTTTCGCTGATGGCGAGGGTGCGGACGCCGCTTGCCGCGAGGTATTCGCCCATAGTGCGGTCGATAGAGGGCGGGCTTACGAGGTAGCGTTTCGGCACATGGGTGTCGCCGTCGTATTCCATCATGCCCGCGTAGCAGACTTTTGGGCGCCGCCCGCGATCAAAATGAGAAAAATTCTCCTCCTCAAACGCGGCGGTAATTTCAAGGGCGCGGTCACCCCGAAAGTTAAAATAGACTACCGCATCACCGTCTTCAATAGTACCGACGGGCTTACCGTTTTCCGCAATGACAAATTCCTTCAAATCCTGATCAATGATGCCCGGAATCTCTTTGCGGTAGGTCTCGACGGCTTCGCGGGCTGACGCGAAAAAGCGTGCATTGCCATGGACATGGGTCTCCCAGCCGCGGCGCACCATTTCCCAATCCGCGCCGTAGCGGTCCATGGTGATCCACATGCGCCCGCCGCCGCTGGCTATTTTCGCATCAAAGCCGCCGTCCGTGTTGAGTTTTTTCAAGAAATCCTCAAAGGGATCAATATACTCAAGAGCCGAGGTCTCGCCCACATCGCGTCCGTCAAACAGCGTGTGGACGCACACTTTCTTCACGCCGTCCTGTTTCGCCCGCTCTATCATCGCCTTGAGGTGGTTAAGGTGGGAATGCACGTTGCCGTCCGAGAACAGCCCAATGAAGTGCAATGTCCCGCCTTTCTGCGCGGTACCGGACACTTCCTTCCATGCGTTGCCCTCAAACATCCGTCCGCTCTTTATAGCCTCGCTGACAAGCGCCGCGCCCTGGTGGAACACACGCCCGCAACCCATGGCGTTATGCCCCACTTCGCTGTTGCCCATATCGTCGTCCGAAGGCAGCCCCACCGCCTTACCATGCGCCTTGAGCCGCGTGTTGGGAGACTTTGCCCGCACTGCGTCGAGGTGGTTCATCTTGGAGTCCGCAACCGCGTCCCCTTCCTTGTATTTGCCATAGCCCACGCCGTCCATGATGACGAGCACGACCGGTCCCTTTCGCCCCTTCCATGCGGGGTTTTTTTTCAATGCTTCTACTGCCATTGTTTTCTCCTAATTTATAAACATACTGTAAAAAAGGATTTTAGGGAAGGGTGGACTTTAATCGGCGATTTCGCCTCTTTCCAAAAACAGTGATGTTTCAAAACATAAGAACATCCAGCGAAATATATCAATTTTATAGCTTATCCTCACAGCCTTATCACCTCCGATAACTTCAGCAGCTCAAAGTAATGCAACACCTGCCGATCAGTCAGTGCAGTATAGCGCATTATTTCTAATAACTGATGCTTCGAGTGGAACTCCGCGCAAGCGAACAATTAGTAAAGGATAATCAGAAGGTGTTTCAATTTTATTGTTTTCTCAGCTGGATTTTCGTTCATTCATCTTTATCATACTGTGTCAAACACCTTTCCAAAGCATCTAAATCCCTTCGGAATACTTGAAAAATTTTCCGCTTGGTATATACTGGATATATTCCTTTTCAAGGAGATATATTGTTGAAACAAAAAGAGCACGCGGAGCAAAAGGTTTTGCGGGAAAAGATACTTGGCATTTTTACTGGATCGGACGCGCTTGTGTCGGTGTCGGTGGTGCTGCTGGGCTTTCTGGCGGGAACGCTGCTGGTGATCGCGGTGGGACGGAACCCGGCGGGGATGTATTCCGCTATCGTGCAGGTCGTAACGGGCTGGGATATAGGGCGCGGTACGTTTAACGCCCGTTATATAGGCGAATGGATCGTGGCGTCTCTTCCGCTTATCCTGTGCGGGTTTTCTATGGGTTTTGCTGCGAAAACCGGCTTGTTCAATATTGGCGGGGAAGGACAGTACGTGGCGGGACTGACCGCTGCTCAGCTTGTGGGATTGTTCGGGCCGCAGGTGTCGGTTTTGCACTGGATATGTGCGGTGCTGGCGGCTATGGCGGCGGGGGCTGTATGGGGCGGCGTTTCCGGCTATCTCAAGGCGCGGTTCAAGGTGTCCGAAGTAGTTTCTACCATTATGATGAACTACATCGCCTTTTATCTGCACCGCTTTATACTACTCCGCGTTCCATCCGCCAACACCTACCGGATGCCCAATTACCCGGATACGGCGCAGCTTTCAAGCGATTTTCTTGAGGGAATCACCAACGGATCAAGGCTTGGGTATGGGCTTTTTATTACCATAGCGGCTATTCTCATCTACTGGATGATTATGGGCAGAACGACACTCGGCTATTCGCTGCGCGCCACCGGCTTTAACAGGGACGCCGCCCAATACAGCGGCATAAACGTCAATTTCAACATAACGGCGTCTATGGCGATTTCCGGCGCGTTTGCCGGACTCGCTGGCGCGGTGGTGTCGCTCGACGTGTTTTCCTATGGGCGTATCTTGTCGGCTAACGAGGGCTACGGCTTTGACGGCATAGCGGTGGCGCTGGTGGGGAACAGCAACGCGATTGGCACTGCGCTGTCGGGACTGCTTTTTGGTATGCTGAAATCCGCGCAGCCGCTTATGCAATCGCGCCAAATTCCCAAAGAAATCGCTTCTATCATAATAGGACTGGTGGTGATTTTTATAAGCCTGCGGGCGGGTGTAAAGCTCATTATGGAATGGCAGATGAAGGAGCGAGCAAAGAAAGACAATCAGTCGCACAGCACCGCCAACACGCTTGGCGCGGACGACGCGCCGGAAACTACTGGCGACTAAAACGGAGGGGAAATAATGGACATTGTGATAAATATGATTCCATCGGTGCTGATGATAACGGCGCCTATTCTGATAGCGGCGACTGGCGGGCTGATTTGCGAGCGCGCTGGCGTGGTGAATATCGCGCTTGAAGGACTTATGTCCATTGGCGCGATGACCGCCGCGACCGTCCATGTCCTGCTTGAAAGCAAAATCGGATTTTCAATACCGCTTGCGCTGCTGGTGTCCGCGGGTATGGGCTGTGCGATCTCGATCATACACGCCCTCGCCGCCATAACACTCCGCGCCGATCAGGTGATTTCCGGTACGGGCATAAATTTGTTCGCTAACGGCATAACGGTGTTTTTCTGCCAGCTGATTTTCCGCCAAGACCGTACCATGAATCCCAAACTGGGAATGCTCCCGGGTCCGGGCGGCATTTATCCCACTGCGTGGCTCGCGCTCATCATACTCGCGCTGACATGGTTCGTGCTGTACAAGCGCCCTATCGGCTTGCGGCTACGGGCTGCGGGTGAACATCCTGCAGCGCTCGCGTCCGCTGGTGCGGACGTTATCCGTCTGCGCTACGGGGCGGTGCTAGTGTCTGGCTTGCTCGCGGGGCTTGCGGGCGGCTGTCTTGTGCTGACGCAAGATATCCAGTTCACGGTGTCCACAGTCAATGGCAAGGGCTTCATCGCACTCGCGGCGCTGTCTTTCGGGCGCTGGCTGCCGATGGGCATTCTGGGTTCGTCCCTCCTGTTCGGTCTGTCCTCGGCGCTCGCGGTGAACATCACGAATATTCCGCGTCTGCAAGCGCTACCTTCCGAGTTTTTCAGCGCCCTGCCCTATTTCATCACGCTGGCGACGCTGGTGCTGTTCAGCGGGAAAGATTATGCACCCAAAGCTTCCGGGCAACCCTATGACAAAGGAAAGAGCTAGGGATGGACGATACAGGTTTTGTTAATGTAAAAAAGGTATGGCTATTGGGAACGGGAGATGAGGATATAGAACAGGCGGCCGCGGCACTGAAAGATGGGCGACTGGTCGCCTTTCCTACGGAGACGGTATACGGACTGGGCGCGGACGCCTTTAACACAGACGCGCTGGCGCGGGTATTTGAGGCGAAACGCCGCCCGCGCTTTGACCCGCTCATCGTGCATATCGCCTGCGTGTCCGCGCTTGCACGCATCGCCGATCTGGATAAACTCTCCACCGTATCCCGCGCAAAGACCATCCTGCTGTGCGAAAAGCTTATGCCGGGTCCTCTCACGCTCGTTCTGCCGAAACAACCCGGCGTGCCTGACCTTGCAACAAGTGCCCTGCCGACTGTCGCCGCGCGTTTTCCCTCCCATCCTGTGGCGCAAAAGCTTATCCAAGCCTCTACCGGCGCTATTGCCGCGCCAAGCGCGAACCCGTTTGGCTATTTAAGTCCCACACGGGCGGAGCATGTCGCAGAGCAGCTTGGAGACAGGGTAGATTTTATCGTAGATGGAGGCGCGTGCGGCATAGGCGTGGAATCTACGGTGCTGGATATGACAGAAGAGCCGCCGCGCCTTCTGCGTCCGGGCGGAACGCCGCGCGAGGCGATAGAAACGCTCATCGGGCGCGTGGAGGGAGCGGCGGACAGCGCGTCATCCGCACCTCACGCGCCGGGTCAGCTCAAGAGCCATTACGCGCCTCACGCGCCGGTTATTCCGCACGACGCTGCTGAAATGAGAACGCTTCCTTTTCGACGCGGTGAGTTTTTTCTGTTTTTCGATGAAGAAACGCTTTCCGTGTGGGCAACGCGGCAGGGCGCGTCCCGCTGCGGCATAGACTCAGGTGCGGCGCTCGCGCTGTCCCGCGCCGCTTTGTCGGACGAACAAAAGACGGTCGAAGCCGCCGCAACTCTTTTTGACGCGCTCCACCGCATAGACAGCTTGCGCCCTTCCGTCATACACGCGCAAAAAGCCCCGGACACGGGACTTGGTCCCGCCGTGAACGACCGGCTTTCACGCGCCGCCGCGAAGAGCGTTTGAAACGCCGCACAACGCGGGCGCGGGTCGCGGATGTTGTTTCACAGCACTATTCGCCAAGCATTTTTTCAACCAATTCGCCAGCGATCTTCGGATCGGCTCTTCCCTGTGTTTTCGCCAGCACCTTGCCCACAAGGAAGGCGGACAGGGCGCGGCGGCGTTTATCATTATTGGCGGACGCGGCTTCACGCGCTTGGACTATTGTTTTTGCCTCTTCTTGCTCAACAAGGGCGAGGACTTCGGCGATCTGAGCCAGATCGCGGATTTGCTCCCAGTTATTTTCGAGGATGATATCCGCCGGGTCGCGACCGCCGTTTTCGGCGCTGACAGCGAGTTCAAACGCCTGTTTTGCGTTCTTGGTTGACACCGAGCCGTCCGCGGTCTTCACGATAAGGTATGCAAGACGATCGGGTGTAAGCATAAAAGCGGCTATATCCGCAAGGGCAATGTGATCTCGCGAAAGCACGCGCTTGATGTCCGTTAACAGCCAGTTCGCGGTGCGGGAAGCCGCGTCTTTTTTCTCAAGAACGGTGTTTCTGTCAAGAGCCGCCGCCACGGTCGCCTCAAAATAATCCGCAAAAGCGCGCTCCTCGCACAGAATATTCGCCTGATCAAAGGAAAGGGAATACTCGATCTCAAAGCGTTTACGGCGAGTGGCGGGCAGTTCCACAAGGGCATTCTCCACCGATTGCAAAAACGCATCATCTGGCGCGAAAACCGGCAGGTCGGGTTCTGGGAAGTAACGGTAGTCGTGGGCGTTCTCCTTTTGGCGCATAGGCTCGGTCTGATCGCGGTTTTCGTTCCACAGGCGTGTTTCCTGTACCACGATCTTGCCCGCGTCCAGAACAGTCGCCTGCCGCTCAATCTCATAATTTAAGCCCAGCTTCACGAAACGCGAGGAGTTCAGATTCTTTATCTCCACCTTGCGCCCCAGTCCTGCGCCGGGAAGGTTTATCGACACGTTAGCGTCGGCGCGGAGGCTGCCTTCTTCCATATTGCCGTCGCATACACCCAGATAACGCACCATTCGGCGGAGCTGCTGTATGAAGACCTCTGCCTGCTCACCGGTTTCCATATCCGGCTCGGTAACGATTTCCAAAAGCGACACGCCAGCGCGATTATAGTCAAGGAGCGACACCGTACCGGTGTGGATCATCTTGCCTGCGTCCTCCTCAAGGTGGCACTCGTGTATACGCACGCGCTTTGTCCCCCACGAGCCTTCTATATCAACATATCCGTTCTGCCCCAACGGGGATGCAAACTGAGAAATCTGATAATTTTTTGTCATATCGGGATAGAAATACTGCTTGCGCTCGAACCACGTTTTTTCAGGAATGGTACAGTTCAAAGCTCGGGCGACGGTACATCCCATACGCATCGCCTCAATATTTAAGACGGGCAGAACGCCCGGATAGCCCAGGCACACAGGGCAGACATTGGTGTTCGGCTCGTCGCCAAACGCGGAACGGCACCCGCAAAAGACCTTTGTTTTCGTCAAAAGGTGTATGTGTACTTCCAAGCCGATAAACGACTGGTATTTTTTTGCTTCCATAGTTTCTCCGATTTTCAGCATTTTTTAAATAATATAATAAAACACCTCCTTGATTCAAGAGGAGAAAAAATCTAGCGCGGCGAGGGGGCTTGTTAGTCTAGCGGCATTTTATTCAAGAGAAACTTTTTGAATTTCAGCGCGTCCTCATATTCCGGCATAATGATGAGCGCCGCTTCGCAGTCGGAAAGCGCTTGAATTTTGTCCCCTAAATGGTGATAAGCGTGGGCGCGGCGGTACAAGCAGAAGGGTTGATAGGGGTTTATGGCGAGCGAAAGCGAAAAGTCGGCGATAGCATCATCCCATTCCTGCCGCACAAGCCGCACGAGTCCCCGGTAATACGCTGCCTTGTACGCCTTCGCGTCGTATTCAAGCGCCTTGTCAAAATCCGCAACGGCGTCAGTGTACAGAGACTGCGCAAAATGCGCCATTCCCCTATGGTTGTAAATGATGGAAATAATCTTATTGTCTGGATTCATAGAAAGAATTTGCGTATACAAATCAATGGCTTCTGTAAAGTTTTTAGCGTTATGCGCGTACAGCGCTTCCAGCAAAAGCTCATCCATGCTCGATCCGTGACGGTGCTTCTCCAGTAGCGCATAGGTTTTGCTTTCCGCCACTATTTCCGCGGCGGTATCGATGAACGTATCAACATTTTTATCCAGCTTATTGAAGAAATCTTCCCTGCGCTTGAGAGATTCCACGCGAAGCTGCTGTTGATAGGTACGGATTTCCTGAAAAATAATATCAGAAAGGGACAGACTGGCGTTAATGGCGGCAAGCTTCCGCTTCATAGGTTCATCATAGGGGGTAAATTCCGCCTTGTACACAAGCTCGTGTTCAACTTCAGCCCAGGCGTCCTGCAAAATCGTGCGTATCTGTATCTCGGCAACCTCGCAACCCGAATGCTCGCATCGCTGAACAATGTCTTTTGGGATTGTTATCAAGAGATGTATGGATTCATAGCCAAATTCTTTGTAGGAATAGTTCGAACCTTTCTTTTCCGTGTCAATAACCTCAAAATTCGTGTTGATAAGATGTTGAGCCTCGTCAAGGTTAGCGATAAAGGGACAGACTACCCGAATGCCGATTATGTCAGTGATACGCGGCTTAACCGCACATCCGGGAGATTGTTTGAGCAGATTGATGTATTTTTTATAATAACTGTCAAAGTCCTTGATCCTCCCCTTAACCGTAGGACGGGGGGAGAGACTACTGAGAACGCTCTCCAAACGGGATTCTATCTCTTTGGCAGTTGCCAGTCGAGTTCCCCCATAGCAGATATAGGCTTCATACAGTTTTTTCTTATCCGGCAGTTCCATGACCTTTTTTACTGCGTTTACGCGCCGCGTCTGCGCACGCTACGCGGAAGCGTTCTAAAATTGCTAAAAAAAAGGCTGTCTTTTATTTAAAAAGACAGCCTTTTTCCACTGGTTTTAAGCTTAAACTTTAGCTTACCTTTTATTAGTTGTCCGCACTGCTGTCGGAAGTAGCCTGAGCCGCATCAAACGTCTCAGTGGCTTGTTTCTTCTTATCAAGCGCCTGCAGGTAGAGTTCATTGGACTGGCGAGCCTGCTCTGCTTTGTTAAGATCATTATTGCGCTCGGTCTGAATCTGCCAAATCGCTTCATCGTCAATGTCGCGCTCTTCAACAAGCACCGCTTCGTCATAAATGATCTTCACATCTTTGAAATAAGTAACAAAATTGCCGCCGATCTGGCTGCTGTCTCTAATGACGCGGAATTCGCCGAATTTCAACAAAGAAGATTCCTGCGGATAAATGGGTTGCGCCGCGAGCTGGCGGTCGCGGACGTCCTGTGCGTAGCGCGGATTGTCCCAGCGGAGTTCGCCCCACCCCTCATAGTTCAGAGAACCCATGTTAATCGGAATCTCTTTCCCAGCGCCATCCAAAAGAATGAGATACAGGGTATAGGGATAATCCAAACCGTACACGTTCACTGCAACAGATTTGAGAGTACCTACGTTCTTCACGACGCCGTAGCCGCCTTCAAATTTGGAAGCGCGCTCAGTATCACCCTCGCCCGCAGGTTCATACGCAGGAATCTCAAACGGGGGTTTTATTGTAACAACAGAATTCCAGCTTGCATTCGGAAAGAGCGTACGGACACCCAAAACGGTACCATTGGCTTTAGAGGGAGCCTCTTTCGCTTTGCTAACCGCCTGATTCCCAACAGTCGCCGAAGAACCAGACATCTTGACAAGCCAGTTTTCGATAGCAAGAGAAGTCTTCATGAGTGCCTTCTGCTCGTCCGTGTAATTGTTGGCGGTGTGGTTGGAAGTATCAATGGTGGTCGCATTGTTAAGCGCGGTTACGCCATTGTTATCCGCAGCCGAAGTATCGGCTATAAGTTTCGTAAAATCAATCAGCACATCTTCTTTTGCAAAAAGAGATCCGATTGCCAACAATGAAATGATTGAAAGAATGAATATCCGTTTCATCCATAACTCCTTTGATTTTGTAAAATCGTAAGACTTTATCTTATTATACGCTATTTTTGAAAAGTGTCAACGGTATTTCCAAAGAATTTCCTAAAAATACGCTATTTTTCATAAATCATAAGAATTTCCTTCAATAAAAAATTTGATCCGTGTGACCGCAGGGAAATTCCGTCTGATGTTCTCCTCAAAAGTCGAAAAACCGCGTGATATATCGCCGAAAGCGCCCGATTCAGATGTTTCCGGTTTGTACGCCGTGATAACAGGCAGCGCCGCGTTTTCGGACAGATCAATATAGACTACCCCACGGCGATACAGGAGGGAGAGAAGTTTCGTTCCTGGCGGGAAAAGCGGCGCGGAGTCAGGGTTGCGCGGACCGAAAAGCGTCTCTTCCGCGTAGCGGATAAGGGCGGCTTCTTCCGAGTCATCTGTCAGTAGCATGTGTTCCTCGACGGCAGGCTTCGCCTCCTTCGCGTTGTAGAAAACAAAGGTTCGCCGCGTCTGATCCGTTCCAAAAACGCCCGCCAGCGCAATACCCGCCAGCACAACAATGTATAAAAGTCGGCGTACGCGCTTGTCCGCCCAAAAATTGATTATAAAAGAAAGAAAGTTCTGTTTCATTGAATAACGTTGAATCCTCCGGGCTGCTCGAATAATAATATAAAATCAGCTATGCCTTTGTGCAAAGCCTCATTGTATTTGCTCAAAAACGCTTTGTCCGTGAGCAGTGTCGCGTCTGAGGCATTGGTGATAAAGCCCAGCTCCACCAGCACAGCGGGCATATAGCTGCGCTTCACAACGTACCATTCTTCTTCTTTAATGCCGCGCGAAGGACTGTGCGGCTTTATAGTCCTGTCTAAATGCTTCAAAATGCACTCTCCCAAAAGGCGGCTTTCAAAGGAGTATTCCTCCTCTTTTAATGTGTTAAAAATCCGATGGAGTTCTTTGTTTCCCCCGTACTTGCCCTCGTCAAGGACGTCGCGGCTTGTTTCGGGCGGAAGGAACCATATCTCATAACCGCTCGCCGGTGTTTTTCTAACTTCAGGACTCATTTCCGAGTTACAATGTATAGAGACAAAGATAATGGCTTCATGCTCTTCCACCTGTATCGCGTTCGCGAGATCGGTTCTGTCTTTGAGCTGCAAGGTCTTGTCGGCGTCGCGCGTCATAAGTATCTGCTTGTCGGGATAACGGGCTGCCAAACTATTGCGGAGAGATAGGGACACTTCCAGCGTGATATCCTTTTCTCTGAGTGAGCGTTTGCTCCCATTGAGCGTATGGGTATATATAGCACCCGTGTCTTTTCCGCCGTGTCCGGGATCAATGACGATTGCCGCCACTCTAAAGAGTTTGAGATCGCGCTTCGCTTCCTCGTCTATGGCGTTCTTAATCAAGGAAACAAAGGTGTGAGGAAACTTAATCGACCCGTTTTCCATATACGGCGAAGGCATACTTACAAGCAGATACCCGTCGATCAAGGAGTATGCGGTCTCCCCGCGCTCCCCCAGTCTGAAGCATCCGTAATGCCCACTACGGTAAAACGTACCAGTTTGAAGGAAGGGATCCCAGTGAAATTCCGCACTGGACGCGACACCGCGCGACAGCGTGTCAATCGCCTCCTGTAAAGAAAGCACCGCACCCTGCCGGTTGGCCGCCGCATCTGTTTGACGTTGAGCCGCAATATTAGGAACAACAAGGAAAAGAACGCACAGCGTACCAACGCACATTTTTTTTGTCATATTTTATTCCTCCTTGACCATACAGTCCAGAAGATACGCCGCTCCTTGATACCCTCCCCGTACCAGCGCCCGCCAAAACAGCCGTCCTATGTTTCCGTCTTCCCGCACAGGAAGCGGAAGTCCGGTTACTGTTCGTACTGCCTCAAGGGACTCCAGCACGCTCCGCCCCTGATAGTCTTTAAGCGCGGACGCCTCAAACGCAGGGAACGGACATAAGGATAAAGAAACGCCTCGTATATTTTCTTTATTATAGAAAGAAACATCCTTTTTTTCAATACCTATAGGTATTTTTTCAAGTTCTTCCCACAGCCGCTCGTCCATATCAAAGGCATCTGGCGGAAATTTCGGCGAAACCCTTTTTATAAGTTCATCTGAAATATATTTTTCTTCGAGTGAAGAATTTTCAGGTTTATTTGAAACATTCAAAAAAGAATCAGTGGCGGGATGAGGGGCTTCCAGACGGATAAGTACGGCATGTACCGCAGTTTCGGCGGCGTGGATCGCCTCATCACGGGTGGGCGCGGCGGAAATAACGTTCCCCGCCTTGCTGACGTTGTTCACAGGGAAACACACAGCGTCACCGGCTTTCACGCGCAGAAAGAGGTCTCGGACGCCGGGAACGGCGCGGGCGGCGTCGGCGCCGATGACGGCGCGGATCACACCCGGAATGGAGATGAATGCCCTTTCCGCCGATGTCCAGTCCCGCGCGGCGGAAAGGGAGGGAAGCGCCCCGCCGCCAGCAATTTCCACAGCGGCGCGGATGAGGTTCACATCGGACGAGTAGGGATAGGTCCAGCCGGACATATAGCCGCCCGAAAGCCGCGCCGCAATCTCGCCTATCATGGGACCCGAAGGCGTAAGCTTGATGTCGCCCTTTGCCGCGCCGATATTGCCCGCGTCGGCAAGCCCCAGCGCGCGCACTCCCGCCTTAAACACGGCGAGCAGAGCTTCCGCTTCCATGTCCGGCAGACAGGAAGGCATAGTATGCCCCATTTCAATGAAATAGGGCGGAAAGACGATGTGCCTGTCCGCAAGTCCTGTGATCGTAATCTCTCCCTTATACACAATTGCGTCTATGGAAAATTCCGGTCCTTCCATATATTCTTCTATTATAATACGATTTGAACGGGAAAAAGGCAGAGCTTCACGTGCCGCCTCACGCAGTTCCGGCATAGTTTCGGCGCGGCGGCAGCCCCGTGCGCCCATATTGTCAACCGGTTTCACTACCACCGGAAACGGAAAAGGCGGCGTCCACCCCTCATCAGGTTCGGCGCTCAGACTCGTAAAAGCAGGTGAAGGAACGCCCGCCCGTTTAAAACATTCCCGCATACGCTCCTTATCCGAGGCGTTGAGTGCGGTTTCATAAGGGATGCCGGGAAGCCCGATCCTTTCGGCGACCCAGGCGACAGTCGCAGAAAAGTCCGTACCAGCGGTCATAATGCCGGAAAGACCGCCGTCAGCCTGTAAAGACCGCGCGAGTGCCTCCATGCCTTCTTTATCCTTTAGGTCTATACGCTCGAAACGGTCGGCAAGGGACGCGCAGGGAGCGGAGGCGTCCGCATCCACGACAATGGTTTCAAACCCCGCCTCTTTTGCCGCTTTAATGGCGGGGCCCTGCATAACCCCCGCGCCAAGTATTATTAGTTTTCGCATATTGTTTCAATCCTCACACGGAAAACCGCGCATTTATATATTATAACGCAAAAATGCGCCGCCTAGTCATCAACCGAAATCATCGGCAGAAAACTTGTCTGAGTAGCTTCGAACCGGTTAGACATAGCCAAAAACACATCTACCAATTCGGGCGAAAAATGCGTGCCGTTGCCAACAGTAATGAGGGATACGGCTTTTTTGTGCGGCATAGCTTTTTTATACGGACGATGGGACGTGATAGCATCGTACACGTCAGCTATAGCGAGTAATCGCCCCAAAAGGGGAATGTCATCGCCCACAAGACCTTTTGGGTAACCGGTGCCGTCCCAGCGTTCGTGATGCGAACCGGCAAAAATCTTTGCGTACTCCAAGAAATCAGAGGCGGAAGCTTCGGCTTCTATCTGTTCAATGATTCGCACGCCGAGTGTGGTATGTTGTTTCATAATTTCGTACTCCGCGTCGGACAACGCACCCTTCTTCTGCAAGATAGTGTCACTGATGCCTATCTTTCCTATGTCGTGAAGCTGTGAAGCAGGGCAACATCCCATTTGGCGATAATGTCCGTGTACAGCCCGCGCTCTTTCAGTCCTTCCACCAGAATTTTTAGGTACATCTGCACACGCTCAATATGACCGCCGGTTGTACCGTCGCGGTATTCCACGAGGTCTGCCATTGTCTTCATCACGGCGTTTTGCAGCTCTGTGACCCTTTGTGTCTTTTCCTCTACTATGCGTTGGAGATTATCGTTGAATTCCTGCAAGGATTTCCGCTGTTTTTCAAGCACTTCCTGCTGGGCGTCGACCAAAATATGTACCTCGACGCGCTTTTGCAGTATTATAGGGGAAAACGGCTTGGAAATATAGTCAATAGCGCCAAGACTCAAACCCCTCAGCTCATCTTCCTCCTCATGTTTACCAGTAAGGAATATTACAGGGATTTTCAGTGTGTCTGGATTACTCTTTAGTATATTAATAGCTTCGTAGCCATCCATATCAGGCATATCAACATCAAGCAGAATCAGCGCCGGTTTATTACGCTCAAGCAGTTCAAACATCTTTTTTGCTGATGGGGCAGTATATACGTCGTAAAACTCAGTCAAAGCATTTTTGCCTATCTTGAGGTTAGCGATGTTGTCGTCCACGAGCATGATGGTCTTTTTTCCTTCCATACCTCTTGACCTTAAACCTTATTTAAAGATTTTATATAAATCTTTGTAATTTATCAGTGTATCATAATGATTATGATTTCACAATACTAACATTTTTAAACGGTGAGGAGCAGACGTATTGGAAGGGGAGTTGAAAACGCCTATTTTAGTTGGTATAATCAACTATGTATGACGCATATAGGCGCCGTATAAGACGAACATAAGGATATGAAGATGTCATTGACCGAAAAAAAAGACGAAGAAGCGGCTCTGGACGAGGCGCTTTCCACGATGATATTGTCCGCGTCGGGCTGGCGGACGGTTTTTGCGGCGGACGGAAATGAAGAAAATCCTGCACCGGGCATTTCGGCGGAGCATAAGCTGATCGCCTCTGTCGCGGCAAAGGTGTTTGCTGATTACGTGAAGGGCGCGACGGCGGCTAATGATCCGGTTGTGGTTGTGGGCATGGACGCGAGACCCACCGGCTCGGCAATAGCGGATGTGTTTATCCGCGTACTGCTTGGGGAAGACGTTCGCGTCCAGTGGGCGGGAATCACCGCCGCCCCGGAAATCATGGCGTATATGAAGACGGCGGGCACCCAGGGGCGCGTTCACGGCTTTGCCTACATTTCCGCGAGCCACAATCCCATAGGTCATAACGGATTGAAGTTTGGGCTTACGGACGGCGGCGTGCTGCCCGGACAGGAAACGAAGCTTTTGATTGACGCGTTCAAGGCGTTTTTCGCCGCGCCGGACAGGATAGAGAAGGCGCGGCGTCTTGCCGACCATTCGGTTGATCCCGCCGTGTATGCAAGCGAGGCGCAGGTGAAGCGAGAGGCACTTGCGGCGTACCGCGCCTTTACGCGGGAAGTTATAGCTGATGCGAGCGACGAAGCGGAACAGGATCGGCTGTTTGACGCGATGTCCAAGGGCATAAAGCAGAATCCGACAGGCATTGTCGCGGATTTTAACGGATCGGCGCGTGCAGTCTCCATTGACAAGGAGTTTTTGCCCGCTCTTGGCGTGAATTTTGCCTTCATCAACGGCGAGGCGGGCAAAATTGCCCACCGTATTGTGCCGGAGGGCGAGTCGCTTTCTATCTGCGCCGCCTTTTTGTCCGAAAAACACGCTGCTGACTCTTCCTTTGTGATGGGCTATATGCCGGATTGCGACGGGGATCGCGGCAATATCGTAATTTGGGACGATAGTACTGGCGCGGCGCGGCCGCTTGAGGCGCAGGAGGTATTCGCCCTTGCCTGCGTCGCGGAGCTTTCGCACCTTGTCTGGGGCGGTAAAGTCCGCCTTGATGAGACAGGGCGTTTTGCCGAAAAGGTCGCCATAGCCGTAAACGACCCTACATCACTCCGCATAGACGCGATAGTCAAAGCTTTTGGGGCGGAGGTGTTCCGCGCGGAAGTCGGCGAAGCCAATGTGGTGTCGCTCGCGCGAAAACTACGCGGACAAGGCTATACCGTGCGGATTCTGGGCGAAGGATCGGCAGGCGGCAACATCACGCACCCGTCCGCAGTTCGCGACCCCATAGACACAGTGGGCGCGCTCATCAAAATGCTTACCATACGAGGCGGAAAGACTGGCGGCGGCAAAGGCTTGTTTGAGATTTGGCGAGAACTTTCGGGAAATGCGACTCCTTATAAGGAAAATTTCACCCTATCGGATGTAATTTCCACTCTTCCCCGTTTTTTCAGCACGGGCAGCTACACAACGGACGCGCTCCTCAAGGTGAAGACCGCTGATCACGCGATCCTTAAAGAGCGATATCAGACGATCTTTCTGCGCGAATGGGAGGGGAAAAAAGCAAGCCTCACGCAAAAATACGGTATCGTGGACTGGGAAGCGGCAGCTTACAACGGCATAGAAGAAAAACTGAATATACAGAATTTCGGCGAAGCCGGACGGGGCGGCTTGAAGATCACCTTCATGGATGCGCACAAAGCGTGTATCGCTGCGATCTGGATGCGCGGATCAGGCACGGAGCCGGTTTTCCGCGTTATGGCGGACGCGCTGTCGCTTGAAGCGGAGCGCGAGCTTATCGCGTGGCAGCGGGATATGGTCAGCAAGGCTGATTCAGTCTAGATTTTTTTAGCCGGTTGTGGTATAAAGCCGTAGTACATTAAGAATAATGATCGTTTTGATCGTCATTCTTAACGTAATATAATGCGCGGCATACAAGGAGTGTGGTATGGGGTTACGAGGAGAGATTTTTTCAACACGTGTTCAGCTGCAAAACAGGACGTATTTTTTCAATGTGAAAGAAAACAGAATGGGGGACGTGTATTTAAACATCGTCGAGAGCAAAAACAAGGAAGAAGGCGGCTTTGAGCGGCAGTCCGTGGTGGTGTTCGCGGAAGACCTGCAGCAGTTTCTGAGCGGTTTTGAAGAGGCGCTCAAGGTGATGGACAAAGATGACCGCGCCAAAAAGCGCTTGGCGCGGAACAGCCGCGCGCAGGACAAGGACAGCGACCCGTCCCCAAAAAAGCGAACTGTCGTCAGGAAAAACAAAGAGGACGGCAAAAAACACGGCAAACCCACGGTCCGCGCCGTCCGCAAAGACCCATAAAAACCAAATGGGGCGTTTCTTAACAAGAAGAAACGCCCCAATTTCTACATTTTTAAATTTCAAAAAGATACACATCAAATCAAACTACTGAACTTTGAATTTGGAGACTTCTGTCATCAACACATCTATGTTATCCTTGTTCCGCACGGTTAAGTTGTTCACCTCATTGACGGCGGTGGTAATTTGATCCGAGCTGGACGCCATTTCATTCATGCCGTTGGAAATCTCCTGCGTTACCGATTCAAGGTTCGTACCCTCGGTGATGACCTGCTGGCTGCCTTCAAGCATCTCCTCGGAACTCGCCTTCACAAGATGTGTTACAGTGTTAAGCTGCTCCACAGCTTCCAGAATCTGCTTCGACCCTTGGTTCTGTTCCTCCATCGCGTTGCGGATATTCTCTTCCTGCTGGGCGACGGTACGTACCCCGCTGTCAATCGCTTCAAACTTGTTCAAAACAGACTCGGTTGACTTGGTGATTTTGTCAATGGATTCCTTGATTTTCTTCAGTACCGTACCGATGGTTTTGGACTGCTCAGAAGACGATTCGGCGAGTTTTCTGATTTCGTCTGCGACAACGGCGAAACCCTTGCCCGCTTCGCCTGCGTGGGCGGCTTCAATAGCCGCGTTCATCGAAAGCAGGTTGGTCTGGCTGGCTATGTTTTCCATTACCGCGTTGATTTCGAGCAAGCCTTCGGACTCGCGAGCGATTTCCTGAATGTCGGTGGCAACCTCCTGCAAACCGGTTCGTCCCACTTCGGACGCCGTGTTCAGCTCGTTCACGTTCTGGGCGTTTTTCATGAGGGTCTGGGTTACTGACTGGATATTGGCGAGCATCTGTTCAATAGCCGATGATGACTGCGCCACGCTTTCGGTCTGTGTGGCGATGTGTCCGTTGAGCTTGTCTATGTTAACGGTCATCTGTTCCATTGTAGCGTTCGATTCCGTTACAGACGCGCTCTGATTGATCACGCGGGTTTCCATACTTTCAATGTTTGTCACGATTTGGTTTATGGCGGCGGCGGTTTCGTTCATATTGGACGCAAGCTCGTTGCCTATGTCAAACAATCCCTCTGTCTGATTCTTCACACTGACGACCAAGTTCTTGATCTTATTGATTGTGTTGTTGAAGTAAAGGGCAAGTTCGCCGACTTCGTCCTTTGACGCCACGTTTACGGTACGCGTCAGATCGCCTTCACCCTCAGATATATCCTTGAGCGTTGCGGCGACTTTGTTGATGGGATTGGTAGTCTGCCCTATGACGAAGAAGAAAATAATCGCCGCCGCAATAGCCGAGGCAAACGCCATAATAAGAGTGAATCGAATCATACTGTCGACATCCCTCATAATAGTAGAATTCAAGACGCCGACCATAACCGCCCACAGATTTCTCGAATCGTCTCCGATTTGAAGGGGTACCAGGATCATACGTACATCAGTCTGAAGTGTGGTTGAGAAAGTCATAAGGCTAGTGTTTTGCCCATTTTGTACCTCATTCATAAGAGAGGATATATTATCTCCATACAACCCCACATCAGCCTGATGGATGTTCTTGTTCACGCGGTCAGCAAACGAGTGCCCCAAAATAAAGCCGTCATGAGCATACACTGCCATCAAACTGATGTCGCCGTAATCTGTGCTGTTGTCTATATAATTTTGAACCACCTGCTGCGTTGGTGCGGCATTGATACTCATTCCCGTCACACCTATGACGCGCCCGTCTCTATTCGTAATGGGCATACGTACCTGGAAGTTGAAACCGTTTTTACCTTCTATGACGCGGGGCGAAGGATCACTCACGGTTTCGCTCGACGGAATATTCTGAAGATCTTTCTCCCAGTCGGGCCACACGCGCCATCTAAGAGGACCCTCAACACGCGTTAGGTTAGCGCAGAACTGCCCTGTTTCAGTAGCGCCGGTGTCGCCTATATGCTCCGAATCCGGACCATAGACATCCGGGCGCAGAACGATGAAAACGCAGATGAGATCAGGCTCCAGCACCATCATCGCGTCTATATTATCAAGGAGGCGGCCGCGCGGATTCTCAGCGTCATTGGCGTTTCCCGCCTGCTGGGTAAGGAGGCGCAAACTCTGCACATAGCGGTCGTAGCGGGCTTTTACATCCGATCCCACTAATTCCGTAAGCCGCTCCGCACTGGTCATCATCGCTCTTACTTGCGCTTCCTGCGCCCTTATCAGAGTAACTGTTGAAATCAAAGCCACAACAACAACAAGGATAGTAATACCGACCAAACTAATTTTTGCTCGTAATTTCATAAAACTTTTTCTCCAGGGTTTAGATATTATAATCATAACCCTATAATTTTATGTTTGTCAATAAAAAAAAGAATTTCGTAACAGATATGTCTTACAATCATTACTAATAATGGCGTTGACAAAGCTTTTTTTTTTCTATACAGTACCGCTATGCGGCACACAGGGGCGCGCATTCTTATAGAAGCGCTTATGGAACAGAGTGTTGATACGGTGTTCGGGTATCCGGGCGCCGCGGTCTTGTTCATTTATGACGAACTCTACAAACAGCGGGATAAAATCACTCATATTTTGACGAGCCACGAGCAGCACGCGGCGCACGCGGCGGACGGCTACACGCGCGCATCAGGCAGGACAGGCGTGTGCATAGCCACATCGGGACCGGGCGCGACAAACCTTGTGACAGGTATAGCCGCGGCGTACATGGATTCGACGCCGCTTGTGGCGGTAACAGGCAACGTGAGTCGCGCCCTTTTGGGACGAGACAGCTTCCAAGAGGTGGAACGTTCTGCGGACGAGATAGCCGAGACTGTACGCGAGGCGTTTTTGACGGCGCGATCCGGGCGTCCTGGTCCTGTGCTTATTGATATTCCTAAAGATGTTACCGCGCAGACAGGCGAATGGACGCCGCTCCACCATATACCGCAGGGCGACGCGGCAAGCGAGCGGGCGATGCGGCTTGACGAGCGTTCAAGACGCAAAACCTTCACCGACGAAGACATATCACGGGCAGCGGAGTTAATACTGAACGCGAAGTGTCCGGCGATTTACGCGGGCGGCGGCGTCATCGCGGCGAACGCGGCGGAAGAGCTGCTCGCTTTGGCGGAATTTATAGGCGCGCCGGTTGCGGTGAGCCTTATGGGAACAGGCTGTTTTCCCCGCAACCACCCGCTGTACACAGGACTGCTTGGTATGCACGGTACGGTCGCCTCTAACAAGGCGGTGCAGTCCGCCGATTTGGTGATAGCTTTGGGCGCGCGTTTCTCGGATCGCGTTACATCGGACACCGCCACCTTCGCGTCAGGCGCAAAAATCCTCCACTACGACATAGACCCGGCGGAAATCAACAAAAATGTCCGTGCCGCCGCGTCCGTAATCGGTAACCTTAAAGAGACACTTCCGCTCACTCTTGCAAAGGCGGCGTCGTACGGGCAGTGGGCGTCAGGCGCGGCGCATATCGCTTCACGCGAAACGGCGAGAGACGCCGCCCTTCCTCAGAAGAAGCTTAATATCAAAACAATATTCGAGACGGTGAGCGAAAAGCTGGGAAGTAAAACGGTGGCGGTTACGGATGTAGGTCAGCATCAGCTATGGGCGGCGCAGTTTTTCCCGTGCGGTGCGCCGCGTTCGTTTATCACATCCGGAGGACTAGGTGCGATGGGCTTTGGGCTGGGCGCGGCAATAGGCGCAAAAATCGCTATGCCGGACAAGCCGGTCGTGCTGTTTACCGGCGATGGCTCGTTCCGCATGAACTGCGCAGAGCTGTCAACCGTCTCGGCGTACCGTATTCCGCTGCTCATCGTCCTGTTCAACAACCGTGCTCTGGGCATGGTGCGGCAGTGGCAGTACCTGTTTTACGAGCAGCGTTATTCCCAGACCGATCTGGACAGACCGCCCGATTTTGTGAAACTTGCTGACGCGTATGGGGTCGCGGGTTTCCGCGCCGAAACCGACGCGGAGTTCGCTGCGGCGTTACAAAAAGCTGCGGAGTTAGTCGCTCAGGGGAACGCCGCGTTCATAGAGGCGGTCATAGATCGTGACGAAAAGGCGCTGCCCATGGTGCCGGGCGGCAGCCCGCTACACGAGCAAATTCTAGGCATGATGTAGTGAAAAACAGCACGTGCCTAAAACTGGAAGAAAAGATTATGGATTTAGAAAGACAAAACGAGAAAATTAAATGGTTTAAGAAAGAAGACCTAAGAATCAAGCAAATATATGAAGAGAACGAAACACAAATCTCAGTTAATCTTAATGGATATAACCTTTGTTTTACATTGATGATGTTTGATTTTATTGATCATATAAAGAAAGATTTATTATTAGATGTTAAAGTAACAAAACTACGGAACAACCCCCGTGGGACGCACCACCTGTTCGACGACCATCCCCTCCGACTTCATCAGTTCATAGTCGGCCGGCGTGGCGCTCACATATATCGAAGTTCCCGCGAGGCGCTCGAACTCGTCGAACGTCAGCGGACGGTTGTCGCGCGCGGCGGGGAGGCGGAAGCCGTACTCGACGAGGTTCTCCTTGCGAGCCCGATCGCCGCCGTACATCGCCCTGACCTGCGGCAGCGTGACGTGGCTCTCGTCGATGACCATCAGATAGTCGTCGGGGAAGTAGTTCAAGAGGCAGAACGGCGGCATCCCCGGGCGACGGCCGTCGAAATAGCGCGAATAGTTCTCGATTCCCGAGCAATAACCGAGCTCCTTGATCATTTCGAGGTCGAACTCAGTGCGCTGCTTGATGCGCTGCGCCTCGGCGTGGCGACCCTGACTTTCGAAGAACTTTATCTGCTCGCCCAGGTCGAGCTGTATCTGACGGATAGCTCCGAGGGTCCTTTCGCGCGTCGTGACGAAGAGGTTGGCGGGCGAGATGCGAACCGAGTCCAGCTTTTCGAGCCTCTGTCCCGTCAAAGGGTCTATGCGGTGGATAGCCTCTATCTCGTCGTCGAAAAAGTCGAGCCGCACAGCCATATCGCCGTAAGCCAGCATCACGTCGACCGCGTCGCCGCTGACGCGGAAGGTGGCGGGAGTGAGGTCGCGTTCGGAGCGCGTGTAGAGAATATCGACGAGGTTGTACAGCAGTTTTTTGCGGCTGACGGTCTCGCCGGCCCTCACCTCGACCATACTCGCCTCGAAATCTTCGGGATTGCCTATGCCGTAAATGCAGCTCACGCTCGCGACGACTATCACATCCCTTCGTCCCGACATCAGCGATGCCGTGGCGCGAAGGCGCAGTTTGTCTATCTCGTCGTTTATTTGCAGGTCTTTCTCTATATAGGTGTCCGAGGAGGGCATATACGCCTCTGGCTGATAGTAATCGTAGTAGGAGACGAAATACTCGACGCTGTTCTCGGGAAAGAAACCCTTGAACTCGGTGTAGAGCTGTGCCGCGAGGGTTTTGTTGTGGCTCAACACGAGGACGGGACGGTTCAACTCGGCGATGACGTTGGCAACGGTGAAGGTCTTGCCCGAGCCCGTCACACCCAGCAGCGTCGAGTGCTGCGCGCCGCCCCGAATGGAGCGCACGAGCCCTTCGATCGCCTCGGGCTGGTCGCCCGTCGGCTTATATTCCGATACGAGTTTGAAATCCATCCCACAAAGATAGAAGAAAAAAGCAAAACCGAGAGGTTTTGTAAGCCCCACTTGTAGAGGGTGGATATAAAAAAAAGCGACAGGAGAGCATCATCTCGATGGTCTCCTGCGCCGGGAACTAAATTAGATCGTCCCCAAAACTACTAACCCAAACTTAAATAAATGAAGAAACCTTTTTCTATCCGATTGTACTGCAAATCCTGTGCCACAAAATTGACGATATCCTAAATAAAT
>QMCE01002641.1_pt1 | contig 22499 bp, 22 predicted proteins | sample 1821851 | NCBI WGS metagenome assembly QMCE01 (sample SAMN09453174, study PRJNA476694) | Termite gut metagenome, whole genome shotgun sequencing project. | isolation source: worker | host: Odontotermes sp. | place: South Africa:Pretoria | collected 2016-01-28 | reverse complement strand
GGCTCGACGAGGCTGAAATACGAATTCGGGATGAACTGCAGCGCGATCCCCGATCGGAATGGGCCACCCGCCAGCTTGCGTACGTTTTGAAGGCAAAAGAAGATTTTTCCGGGGCTGAACAGGCATTTGAACGCGGAGTGGCGATCAATCCCTATTGGTCGGCCGGCTGGTTCGCCTCCTCAAAAATGCATCAGAGCAACGGGAGAATGGACAAAGCGCTTGAACACGCCAGGCGCGCCGTCCATGCAGCCCGCGAAAACTCCGATTACAGCGCGCATCTCTGCGCTCTGCTTTTCGATCAAAAGATGTATGACGAGGCCGAATCCTTCGCCCGCTCATCGGTTGCCCTCTTTCCTTTCTGGGGATACATGCATGTTGCGTTGTCCAAAATCCACGAGATGCGCGGAGAGACGGACAGCGCCCTTCTTGAAGCGCGAAAAGCGGTTGACGCATCTCCGGAGACAATGGAATTCCGCGAATACCTGCTCACCGCGTTGATTCGCCATGGGCATGTCGACAGCGCACAACAGGAAGCGCTCGAAAATATCGCCAAGTTTCCGGATCAGGCATGGCCTTTATTGCAGCTTTCCATGCTGTGCGAAGCGCAAGGCGACGCCGGGCGCGGGTTGGAACATGCACGAAAGGCATATGCCCTGCAGCCGGAGAAGCGGGCGCTGGCAGCCAACCTGGCGCGTCTCCTGAGGCAGACCGGCAACTATGATGAATTTGAGGATTTTTGCCAAAAAGCAATCGACAGAGATCCCAATCAAGGGTGGGCATGGAGGGAACGCTGCCGGATGGCCGATGCGCGGGGCGACCGCAAATCCGCGTTGGAGCTGGGAGCGAAGGCGATTGCCGTGCATCCCGGAGACAGTGAATTCAGACAGTATTACGATGCTCTTGTCTCGGGCGTGAGGGGAGCATGAGTATACCCGCGGCGTTTGATTTTTCGGGAAACGTCAATCCCAATCCTGAAGCGCGCATTGAGGTTAGGGGATCGAAAAACCGAATTTTCAGCGAGCTTCAGTATATGCGGCAATGCCCTTTGCAACAGATTTTTATGGATAGGCTTTTACGAAGAATGGCATGACGAATACGGATCGGTTTATACAAGCGGGGATTACCCAGCGGGTGGATGTTTCCGCAACCGGCGAGCGCCGGGATGCGCTGGATCAACAATGGCAGCGCTTTCTCGCCTCTATCGGAATGATCGCGCTGCCGCTGTCGAATCTTTCTCTTCAGGACGGCGGGGATGATTCGTTCCGCCGCTGGAGAAGCGCTTTTCCCGTGGATGCGCTCATCCTGAGCGGCGGAGCGACGCCGGCCGGGAAAGGCGTGCCGGAAGAGGAGACCACGCCGGAGCGGGATCGCTTCGAAAGAATTCTTGTCGGTCACTGTCTGAAGCGAGGCATGCCTGTTTTGGGGGTTTGCCGCGGCTTCCAAATGCTTGCCGCGTATTTTGGCGGAACATTGACGCGGGTGGACGGCCACGTCGCCACACGGCATCGGATCACGTTCACGGAGGATCGTTCCGGAGAAATCCGGGAGGTGAATTCCTATCATAACTACGCGGTCGATCCCCGGTCTTTCCCCGCGTGCCTCGAAAAACTCGCGACTGCGGAAGACGGCTGCCTGGAAGCGTTCAGGCACCGCGAACTGCCCGCGTTCGCAATCATGTGGCACCCCGAGCGGGAGAAAACATTCCGCGAATGGGAACAGGAACTGTTCCGCACCGTCCTTGGCAATGGGGAACAACGCGCATGAAAGTCATTATTCTGGCCGCAGGCGAAGGAACGCGACTTCGTCCCCTTACCGACTCCATGCCGAAGTGCATGGTGCCGCTCGCGGGCGCGGCGCTGTTGAAGAGGCAGCTTGCCGCGCTGCGGCGCGCCGGTCTGAATGACATCTCGATCGTTCTCGGCTACCGATCCGAAGCGGTGCGATCAGCCGTGTCCGGTTGCCGTTTTTTTGACAATCCCCAATACGCGGTGACCAACATGGTGTACACGCTCATGTGCGCTTCGGAGGTTCTGGAATCCGGAGACGACGTGCTGGTCGCGTACAGCGACATCGTGTACGAGCCGGGCGTCATTTCCGCGCTGCTCGCGGCGAAACCGGCTCCCATGCGGATCGCCTGCAATGCGGAATGGGAGAAATGCTGGCGGCTGCGCCTGGACAACCCCTTGGACGACGCAGAGACGTTCAAGGTTGATCAATGCGGGAACGTTGTCGAGATCGGGCGCAAGGCGGCTTCATACGCGGACATCGAAGGGCAGTACATGGGCCTGTTCATTCTCGACGCCGCCACCGCCGGAATGCTGCCGAAGCTCTACCGCTCCTGGCCGGACAGCGACATGTTCGAAGGCAGGGAAAAGCGGAACATGTTCATGACCGCCCTGCTGCAAAAATTGCTGGACGACGGCGTGCGCGGCGCGTCCGTGCCCGTGCCGGGCGGCTGGCTCGAAGTGGACACGATGGACGATTTGCAATTGTACGACGATTTGGAGGCCAAAGGGGAGCTGGCGGCGATTTGCCGTCTTGAAACCACGCCGCCGCAACGTAAACAAGGATGACAAGCCAATGATCATGTGGCTGATAGGTCTTTCCGGCGCTGGCAAAAGCACGCTCGCCGAAGCCATTGCGGAGGAAGCCCGGCAACGCGGCGCGAAGCTGGCTGTCGTTGACGGGGACGCTGTGCGCGAAATGTGGGGCGATTCATTGGGACATGACCTTGCGGGGCGCAAAAAAAACGCGGAGCGTATTTGCCGCCTGTGCGCGTATCTGGATTCCCAGGGCATACACGCGGTCTGCGCGATTCTGTCCCTGTTCGAAGAATCCCGCGAATGGAACAGAGCGCATTTTTCGAACTACCATGAAGCCTACATAAAGACGCCGCTGGAGGATTTGGAGCAGCGCGACGGCAAAGGCCTGTACCTACGGGCGCGGCGGAATGAAATCGAGCTGCCGGGGATCAACATGAACTTTCCCGAACCGCTTCATCCGGACGAAATCATTGAAAACAGCGGAAATCTTGAATTGCTGTTGAGCAACGCTCCGCGGCTTGCGGCGTTGTTTGCATAGAAGAATCTGTGGAGTTTCCATGAAATATGTTTTTGCAGAACGGGACCTTTTCAAGGAACCCAATACATACATGTATCCACCGTATGGCGGCCGGGATTTTCTCCTTGCCTGGAGTGAACAGCGTCTGCGTGCGCTGGCGGAGATCGAGTCGCGCTGCTCTGTATCGGGCGTTCGCGCAGAGGCGGGAAAAGAGCTGGAGCATCTGTGGCGCACGGCGGCTATGCCGGCGTTCGAGGAAATAATGGCGCGCATCGACGGAGCGAGCGACGCAAAAAGCGCTGTCGGCGGCGAGGGCGAATCGCTTCCTCCGGCCAGCTCCGCGATTTTGGAAATGCTATGGGCGCATCCTGCCCGGTCTCTCTCCGGAGCGGGCGAAGAATGCGCTCTCGCGATGATACGGCGTTTTGAAATCAGCAAGAAGCTTCCCGAAGTTGCGGTTTTCCCCAATCTTGCCTTGAAGAATCGCGCCCCGCTGTTGTCTGCAGCCCCCTATGCGCTGTTTTCCGGAATTCTTGCGTACCGGCAATTCGGAAAATTTTCTTCTGCCGAATTGAACTGCCTTCTCAAGGTGAATGATCTTGTGACGTCCCAACTCGGCATTGAGGGCGGAATGGAGCCGCGCCATTACGATGCGTTGAAATTGGGGATTCTGGGTGAACTGTTCAGTGTGCGCGGGCTGCTTCCGGAGAAGGAATATGCGGCTTTCTGAAGTTTTTCTAATCGCTGGCGACACATCGCGATCGCGTTGCTATATGCAAGCGATGCGGAGCCGGGATATTCTCCCCGGGAGAGTGATCATCCTGCCCAGCCCGGGAAACAAACCGGGGCAGATCAGTGCGTGCGCATCCGCCGGCGTGCAGTGCGGATGGGGTGTTTTCAAGCCTGGCGAAAGCGTTGACGCAACGGCGGTCACGGCGGGCGTTCCGGTCACGACCGCCCCGGACGGCGACATAAATTCTCCGGATGCAATCGCGTTCCTGTCCGAGTTGCCCGCAACAGCATTCATCTATTCCGGATTCGGCGGCGTGCTGCTCCGCAGGGACGTTTTATCCATGGGCAAATCGTTCCTGCACGTCCACGGCGGCTGGCTGCCCGAGTACAAGGGAAGCACGACAAATCATTACAGTGCGCTTGATGCGGGTTTCTGCGGGGCGAGCGCCATTTTTCTGAGTCCTGAGATAGACTCCGGCGCGATTCTGCATCGCAAGCGCTTTCCTGTTCCAAAGGATGTGTTGTCGCTGGATCATGTGCATGACGGGCTTTTCCGCGCGGAAGTGCTTGTGGAAACGCTTGAAAAATATGCGTCAACACGGGAATGGCCGAAAATCGGGATCGAGAATGTCCCTACACGGCATTATTATATTATGCATCCGGTGTTGCGCCATGTATTGATTTTGCGTGAGCAGGGTGAATAAGAAGGAATGCGCGGCAATATGGATTCATCCAATATATGGAAACAGCTCCTCAATCCGGTGTTTTTGTACGATTCATGAATGGAGTGCGCATGATCGAGCCTATCCAATTCGGAACCAAGGCGGAAACGCTGGAACGTCTGTCGAGGCTGCCTGGAGAAGCGCTGATCCCGGACTTTGTCTATTTCACGCTGAAGCGCTGGCGGGAGGAGCGGCCGGCCGTTCTCCGGGAAATCGCGGAAAAACTGGGCGACACCCTCGTCGTCCGATCCAGCGCTCAGTCCGAGGATTCGGCGAAAGAATCGAACGCGGGCGCGTTTCTTTCCATTCTGCACGTGCCGAAGAATGACGCGGAACAGTTCGCGGACGCTGTTGAACAGGTCGCGGCGTCGCTCCCGGGAGAGGACGGCGATCAGATACTGGTGCAGAACCAGGTGTCGGGCATCACTGTCTCCGGCGTGATATTCACCCGCTGCCACGACGACGGCACGCCCTATTACATACTGAATTACGACGATGAATCCGGCAAAACGGACAGGGTGACGGGCGGCATCGGCACTTCGAAAACTCTCTACGTGTTCCGCTCCATTTCCGAACAGGATTTCCGCTCCGACAGAATCAGGAATCTTATCGCACTGGCGAAATTTCTGGAGCGGACGTTCCGCACCGACGCCATCGACCTGGAGTTCGGGATAGACAAAGCCGGACAAGCGTTCTTGTTCCAAGTGCGCCCCATCGGAGACATCGGTCGCTGGGAAAAGCATGGAGGCTACTTCATCGAGAGTTCCCTCGGCTTCATCGAATCCTTTTTCGCCGAGCAGATCAAACCGCGCCCGGGCGTGTTCGGCGAACGCTCCGTGTTCGGCATCATGCCCGACTGGAACCCGGCGGAGATGATCGGCATCATGCCGCGCCCGCTGGCCGCGTCCGTGTACCGCGAAATAATCACCCGTGATGTCTGGCGTCTGGCGCGGGAGAAAATGGGCTACAGACCACTGCCGGGCGAATTGATGATCCTCATCGCCAACCACCCGTACATCGACGTGCGGCAAAGTTTCAATTCCTTCCTGCCGCGCGGCCTTTCCGGCGGGATATGCGCCCGCGCCGTCGACGCCTGGCTGAGCCGGCTGCGCGAACATCCCGAACTTCACGACAAGGTCGAGTTTGCCGTCGCCCCCACCTGTCTCGATTTCACGTTCCGTGAAACTTGGGAGGAACGCTACTCCGGCGTCCTGTCCGCGGGAGAGCTGGCGGAACTGGAGGGCAGCTTGTGCCGCCTCACGCGCGGCTGCCTTTCCGGCGGAACGATGGCGGAGGCGGAAGCGGACATCCAGGCGCTCCGCGAATGGCAGCGCGAAGAATACCCGGCCATCCGCGAATCCTGCGCGGACGAGCCGGCGGATTTGATACAACGTCTGTGCATCCTGACGTACCGGGTGAAAACATCCGGCACGCTTGCGTTCGCCGTTCTCGCCCGCCACGCTTTCATCGCGGAAAGTTTGCTGCGCTCCGCCTCTGCGCGCGGCGCGCTGGCCGCCGGGCGTCTGGCCGCTCTGAGGAGTTCCATCATCACCATATCCGGACGGATGATGGACGATCTGGAGGAGGCGTCGCGGAGCAGAGACGGGCGCAAAATCTTTCTGCGCGAATACGGACACCTACGCCCCAGCAGTTACGACATTCTCTCGCCCTGCTACAGCGACAGGCCGGAAATTTTCGACACTGGCGTTGTTCAGGAAAAACATGACAGACACGCCGTTTTCACGCTCGCCGGGGACGAGAAGAAGGCGCTTGCCGCGCTCCTCTCCGAATTCGGTCTGGACGTCGTCTCGCCTGAAGGTCTGATCGCGTATGCGGCGCGTGCGATAGCGAACAGAGAAAACGCGAAGTTCATCTTCACCAGAACTCTGTCGGACATGCTGGAAACGATCGCCTGCTACGGCGACCGCCTCGGCATATCCCGTGACGAACTTTCCTTTCTGGACATCTCCGTGTTTCTGAAGCAGTCCACGGTCGGTCTGCTTTCCCCAATTCGGAACTGGCTCCGCGAGCAAATCGCGCGGAACCGTGAACTGTTCGAATCGTCTCGCGCGCTGCGCCTGCCGTACCTGGTGACGCAACCCGGCGACGTGAAAATAATCCCCGTCCACCGCAGTGCGCCGAACTTCGTTTCCTCCCGCAGGGTGGACGCGCCTGTCGTCCGCGTGGACAGCGCGAGTCGCGAGCAAAATCTGTCCGGACGCATAGTGTGCATAGAAAACGCGGATCCTGGTTTCGACTGGATTTTCACCCGGAACATCGCAGGCCTTGTCACGAAGTTCGGCGGCATCAATTCGCACATGGCTGTCCGCTGCGCAGAGTATTCGCTGCCGGCGGCAATCGGCTGCGGAGAGAGATTGTTCGAGGAAATCGCCCACGCGGGACGCGCCGAACTCGATCCGAAGGTGCAGATTCTGCGGGCAGCGGATGTTCGGAAAATATGATGTCGCTTATCTCCCTGCAAGAAACGCGTCAAGCTCCTCGCGCGTCGGCGCTCCCGCCTGCGCTCCAGCCACCCTCGCCTTCATCGCGGCAGAGGCAGACGCCCGACGAATACGCTCCGCCGGAGACAGCCCGCTCACCAACCCCGCACAATACGCTCCATGAAACACGTCGCCGCACCCGGTCGTGTCCACCACATCGTCCACAGAAAAAACAGACTGATGCGCCACATCGCCCGGAGCGTCGCCGGACGCAAACCACGCGCCGTTCACCCCGTCCGTAACACACGCAAGACTGCGGCCAGAAACAGCCGCCAGACTCCGGACAGCCTCCCCCGCATCAGCGCCATCGCCGAAAAACCCCAGAGGAACAATAATGTGGTTCGTCATGTCCATGAGAACCGACGACCCCGGCCACGGCCTCTCAAAATCGCCCACCACGTCGATCCCGGCCGCCCTCGCCTCAATGACGACGTCGATCAGCGACTCCGCATACACGTGATCGACAAAAAGACACCGGGCGGACAATATCTCCGCCCGCCATTTTTCAATCGCCGGAGGACGGGACAGGGAATTGTCCCAGAGTATGCTTCTCTCGCCGCCCTGTTCGGTAAGGATAAGGGAATAATACGGCTCGACGCACGGATCAGAATCGTCCTCAAACAGCCGAATCCCCTCGCAGGCCATGCTGTCCCGGAGAAAACGCGACAACTCGCCCGCGCCCAGCGTGATGACGTGCCCGCAGGAACAACCCTGCCGCGCGGCAGCGACAAGGGCCGAGCCAGTGAGACCGCCGCACTGACGCTTTTTGGAAAGAACAGGCTGTTTGAAATTGGGTTTTGGAAGGTGTTCGAGAAAAAGCAGTTCGTCGATGGTCGAGACGCCGAGCCCCATGATGTCGATGCGTTCGCGTGGCATGACGTCACTCCGCACGGCGCTCCGCAGCCTCTGTTTCGCCGCTCATCAATTCGACGGCGCCGATCATTTTGAACATGGGGGACGCCGTGTACAACCCCGCCCCGACTGTGACCCTGGAGCCGAGCGAAACTTTGTCGCCGGCATGTTTTGAAAATGCGGCCGGTCCGCCGCCAACAACCCCCGAAGTTCCGGCGGACCGACCAATCTCCCCCATCGCATACGCGGCAGCCATCGGCCGTATGACCATGCCACCCTCCCCTGCCCGGATTCCACCAGAGACGCGCCGCGCCCTCGCAACCCGCCGACCGCCACCCGTGAATTTCCCCAAATCCACGGGCGCGATCCTGCGGATTCCCCGTTCAATCCCGATGCCCTTTATTGATACAACCGCTTTGTATTGCTCATACTATATGAAATTACATGCCGAAAATACTCCGGGCCGCGCTGCGGCGCAATTCCTCAAACCGTGCCGCATCGCCCCGCGCCGCGTCGTACACCCGGGGTTCCCAGATTTCTATCCTGTCGTCCACGCCGATAAACAGCACCCCCGGCCCCTTCATCCCCACAGCCTTCATCAGCGCCTGGGGAAGGACGAAACGCCCCTGAGTATCGAGCTCGACAGCATGGGCTTCAGCCATGAAGCTGCGGTAAAAATCCGCGTCGCCGCTCTCGAAAGCCACTTTCCGGGCATTGTCCTTTATTTTTGCAAACTGAAGATGGGTATACATATACAGGCACTGGGGTTCGCCGCGGATCAGGACGAAATTGCTGTTCAGTTCGTGCTCGGACAGAGCGCTGCGGAAACGCGCCGGAATGGCGACCTGGCTTTTTGCGTTCAGCCTGTTTTCCGCGCTGCCGTAATAGAAAGGGTTGTTTTCACTCATAATCTGGCTACCCTTTGCTATCTTACAGTATTTCGCGCTACAACTCACTATCGTACAGCATCGCCTTCAAGAGTCAACAGTTTTTTCAACGCCGTTCCTCTCCCGAATGGCGCAAAAAAACCGCCAACCTACGACAAATAGGGTGGCGGCGGGGGTTGAACACGATTAGCCGGGGTTGAAAATTTTTTGGTTTTGCGCAAAAACTCCTCAAGCCGGCTGGTTTTTATCGGACAGCGGCGTTTTCTTTTTCATGAACTGTTTGAACTCCGGCGGCTCGGAGGTTGTTATTTCGACTGTCCGGCCGTCGTGCGGATGGCGTATCCTGAGCGTCCGCGCGTGGAGGGCCAGGCGGGGCGCTTTGGACACGCCGTAGCGCGGATCGCCCACGATGGGGCAGCCGATATGGGCGAGGTGGACGCGAATCTGGTGTTTGCGGCCTGTGCCGAGATGGACTTCGAGAAGCGCACGGCTGCCTGCTTTCCGGAGGACTCTGTACCGCGTCAGGGCCGCTTCGCCGTCTCCCCGCGTTGCGACGCGGACGAAGAGGGATTTGTCTTCCCACAGGGGGGCGTCGATTATTCCTTCCGGTTCTCCGGGGATGCCGTCCACGACGGCGAGGTATGTTTTTTCAAAATCATGCCAGTTCTGCGCGAGTTTTCGTTTCACTTCGAGGGAGCGCGCGAGCAGGAGGACGCCTGAGGTTTCCCTGTCCAGCCGGTGCGCCGCGTGGAGGTCGCGGCTGGGTTCGCGATCCAGTCCCTGGAGCCAGTCCCGCATGAGGCGGACTGCGGTGAGGTTTCGTTCTCGTGCGCTGGCGACGGAGAGGAGGCCGGAGGGTTTGTTGACGGCGAGGAGCCAGTCGTCTGCGTGGAGGATGTCGAGGGGGGAAGGGCCCAGGCCGAGGGTTCACAAGGACGAGGCGGTTTTTGAGGCGTTGTTTGATTGTCTGGGTTTTCCAGTCGGGGAGCGCTTCTTTCAGAATATCGAGAAGTTTGCCGGAGCGACCGGCAGTGTATGTTGGCATTGTGCATCCTTCCGAACGGGCATCGCAGGCCCTGAGCGAAGCCGTGTCTCTGTGTCCCGCGCGATGCAACCGGTCCGTGAGGGGAGGGTGTCCAGGCGAAGGCCTGGTCGCGGGGTGTGGGGGCGCGATGAGCCCCCACTTTCTTGAATCCATAAAAAAATCAAATAGGCATGGCATTCCCGAGTTTTCCCGCCCGCGTTTTTCTGGATGGCGATTGTACCGCAGTTCCTCTCCGCGTCCGGTTTGCCTCTGCGTCGATATACGTCTGTTTCAGAGCGGCAAGGATCACATCATTAAGGCTTTGCCCTGTTGTTTCAGCTTCAATGGCTATTGCTTTATGGAACTCGGGGGACAACCGCAAATTCAGTTTTCCGGAGTAGGGGCGCTCCGGTTCCTTGCCCATTTCCTCGCAATCGGAAAGATAGCTGTCCAAAGCGACGGCGAATTGTTCGCGCATCTCTTCGACGCTGTGCCCGTGGAAGCTCACAATGTCATTGATTCCAAGAATGCGTCCAATCAAAACGCCGTCCTCCTCACTGTAGCGGATGGCGGCTGAGTAGCCCTTGTGGCGCATAACGCTGTTGTTCATGGCATGATCCTCATGGCTTAATACTGATTTGTTCCAACACTTCCCGCAGTTCCCTGATCTGATAGGGAAAAGCGGTATTTCCTGGATGCGGCCTGTGCGTGTTGAAAACCTTCCCGTCTTTCCGAAAGGATACCCGCGAACCTTCCCGCTCTTTCACCTCAAACCCGACTGCTTGCATGAACGATTCGATGTTCCGGAACGGAATAGCGCCGGAGACAGGCTTGGCGAAAATGGCTTCGAGCGTTTTTCGGTGTTTTTTGTTCATAACGAAAATATACCATTTTTCAGTACTATGTCAAGTTTGGGGATTGCGCGTCTGTCTGCGTGGAGTGCGCGGGCGGCTTTCTTCCAAATCGTTTTCAGGACGTGGGGGCTCATCGCGCCCCCACACCCCGCGACCAGGCCTTCGCCTGGACACCCTCCCCTCACGGACTCGGTTGCACCGCGCGGGACACAAAGACGCGGCTTCGCTCAGAGCCTGTTGCTGAATTCAGAGCCTGTTGCTGAATTCGCTTTGGGTCGATTTTTCGCCTGTTTTGTGCTGAGCGAGTCCGATTTTCGAAGGCAATGTGTCAACATTGTCGAGAAAAGCGGGCGAAGCACAGCGCAAAACAGGCGGAAAAGCGGCCCGAATGGAATTCAGCAACAGGCTCTCAGGGCCAATCGTTCTGTCCGCCCCTGCCCCCTGCCCCTGCCCCCTATCCGCTGCTCGGATGATTGCCGCCCGGATACGACTTGTACACATACCCATGCAAACGGCCGCTGTCGTCAATCCACGGCCTCACATCCTCACCCTCATGATCGTCGCTGTCCATGCCCTGCTTGCCCAACCCCTGATCATCCTGCCGCATAAGCCACGACTGAGGACTGAGCCCAAAAAACTTCTTGAAGGTAAGAGAAAAATGCTGCGCCGAAGAAAACCCCACCTCCAACGCAATCTCCGTCAAATTCATCCCCCCCTTCAACAACATGCCCGCCGCAACCTCCGTGCGCCTCCGCAACAGAAACTCCCCCGGCGGCACACCCACCTGCTCCTTGAACTTCCCCTTGAAACGCGATTCCGAAAGACAGGCCGCTTCGGCAAGATCGTCAATCGTCACATGAACATACGGCACGCGCGACATCACCTCCAGGGCCCTCGCAATGTCAGGCGTGATCTCCTCCTCCCACTCCCGCTGCGAAGCCGAAACAAGAAGAAGAAGCCACTGCGTCATCAAAGACGACATCTCAATCCCCGCAAGCGGAGAAGCCCCGCGACGACACAACTCCAGCATCCGCGCATACAAATCGCGCATCCCCGGATCAGCGCGGAACTGCCGCCTGGGCATCTCCCACAGCGACGCGAGAAGCGGCGCGACGCTCTCGGCGCTCAAATTCAGAAACGGCCTCCCCGGCCGGGGCAACTCCATCTGCATCCAGAAATGAAGGCCCCGCCCGTGAAGATACGCCCCCGTGCCGTGCATCTCGTTCGGCCACGTGATGAAAATCTGATTGCCCCGCAAATGATAATCCTTCCCGCCCACGCGATACACCCGCTCGCCCTTGAGAATATGGTTGATCTCCATCCGCTCCTTGTGCGTGTGCGCGGGAAGCGGCGTCGAAGTGAACGGCAAATTCATCGCGGCGAAATACGGCGCCTCCGGAATGCCGAAGGGCGTGAGATCGTGAATGAGGCGCTCGCCGTTCGGCGGCAACTGGAGTCGTATGGCCATAAATATTGTACTATGATATTATTGTGAAAGACGAAAGAACGGAATCAGCGTATAGTGTTGATAAAGCAACAAAACCCGGATACGGATCCATCACAGTTCATCACGGAAAATCGCTGCCGGACGCGTATCAAAAGTATATGCGCAACCCGGTTTGCGCGCAAACGCGCATCCAGGCGAATTTCCCGTTTTCCCGCCATCGAGACATTGAGACAAAGGAAGCGCCCATGTCAGCAGCAGACAGCATCCGCGATCTGTTCCGCCGGAGAGAAGGCGTCCTCCGCCTCGTCCCCAACTGGATACCGCGCTCGTTCAACCGCCCCGGCCGCAGAATGCGCCTGCATCCGGACGATCTGTTCCGTCTCGGCCCGGAGCGGGGAGCCATCAAGGAACGCTGGTTCTGCTCCATCACCCCGGCGGAAAACGGCCCCCTCGCCCCGCCGGACGAAGGCCTGAGCCGGGTGGAAACGACGAGGAACCCCGGCGACGCAATCTTTTTCCGCGACGCCATGGAGACGCTCGGCGCAGACCTCATCGGCCCGGATTTGTACAAACAATACGGCGCGTGGCCGATGTTCGCGAAGTTTTTCGATTACGAAGGCCCCCTCTTCCACCACCTCCACCTGGACAACGCCGCCGCCGCGAAAACAGGCAGGAAAGGCAAGCCCGAAGCCTATTACTTCCCCGTCCAGATGAACAACTACATGGGCGACTTCCCCCTCACCTATTTCGGCTTCGATCCGGGCGTGTCGAAGGACGAAGTCCGCCGCTGCCTTCTCGATTTCGAAACGCGCGACTCGCGGATCACCGAACTCTCCCGCGCCTACCGGATTGAACTGGGGACAGGCTGGTACACGCCGCCCGGCGTCGTCCACGCCCCCGGCTCCTGCCTGACCTACGAGCCGCAGTGGAATTCCGACGTCGCGTCGGTGATGGAAAACGTGGTGCAGGGCGAGGTGATCCCCCGGGCCAGCCTCGTGTCCTCCCTCCCGGACGCGGAAAAGAACGACATCGACGCCATCATGGGGATGATGGACTGGGAAAAGAACATCGACCCGCTGTACAGGCAGAAGTATTTCCTCCCGAAACTCCCCTGCCCCGCCGGGACGAAAGACTATGCCGAAAGCTGGATTTCGTACCGGAACCCCTTCTTCGCGGCGAAGGAAACGATCATCCCGCCCGGAGGGTCCGCTCTGGTGAAGGACGAGGCCGCCTACGGCTGCGTGATTGTCCAGGGCCACGGATCGTTCGGAATGTACGACGACGCGGAAGCGCCGCAGCTTCTCCGTTACGGCCAGCTTTCCGGCGACGAGTATTTCGTGAGCGAGGCGTCGGCCCGCGCGGGCGTCCGGGTGGTGAACAACAGCCGCCACGAGGAAATGGTGATTCTCCGCCACTTCGGCCCGAACTCGGGCGCTCCGGAAGCGTAGAAAAAACGTGAGGATTTCGGGGACATGACCTTATTATGCGGCGGTTTGCATAATGAGGATCGTGTCCCCGAATTCCGGCTCCTCACCCCAAACCGGGAGATCGCCCCATGAGCGACTGCATTGTGGAAATGAGCCACATCAACAAAAGCTTCCCCGGCGTCAAAGCCCTCGACGACGTCTCCTTCAATCTCCGCGCCGGCGAAGTGATGGCGCTGCTGGGGGAAAACGGCGCGGGCAAGTCGACCCTGATGAAGATTCTCGACGGCGTCTACACCCGCGACAGCGGCGCGATACGGATATTCGGCAAAGACATCCATGAGATGACGCCGAAGAGCGCGCAGGAAAACGGCGTCGCGATGATCCATCAGGAACTGAACATGTGCACGCAGCTGAGCGTCGCGGAAAACATCTACCTCGGCCGCGAAATCTCCCATGGAGGCGTGCTCTCAAGCCGCGAAATGCGGAAGGGAGCGCGGGAAATACTCTCCCGCCTGAACCTCAATCTCGATCCCGATACAGTCGTCGGCAGCATCCCGGTCTCGAAACAGCAGATGGTCGAAATCGCGAAGGCGCTGTCGGCGAACGCGCGGATTCTCATCATGGACGAGCCGACGTCGGCGCTGACGGCGAAGGAGATAGACGAGCTGTTCAACATCATCCGGAAGCTCCGCTCAGAGGGCTGCGGCATAGTCTACATTTCGCACAGACTGGAGGAATTGCAGCACATCGTGGATCGCGTGACCATCATGCGGGACGGGAAATTCATCACCGAGGCCGCTTTCAAAGACATGACGATGGACGAAATCATCGCGAACATGGTCGGCCGCGAGATCAAGGAGAAGTTCCCCCACGTCGACGCCCCGAAGGGCAAAAAGATTTTCGAGGTGAAAAACCTGAACGCGGGCAGGATGGTCAGAAACGTCTCCTTCGCTGTCCACGAGGGGGAAATCCTCGGGATCGCGGGCCTGATGGGCGCGGGGCGGACAGAGACGACGCGGGCGATTTTCGGCGTGGACAGGAAGGAAAGCGGCGAAATCATCCTGGACGGCAGGCCCGTGACGATCAATTCCCCGTCGGACGCCATCCGGACAGGCATCGTCCTTGCGCCGGAGGACAGGAAGAAGGACGGCCTCTGCACCAAGCTTTCGATCAGGGAAAACATCGCCCTGCCGAACCTCGATCTGCTCTGCGGCCTCACGGGCGCGGTGAAAAAAGGCCTGGAGCGGGGCATGGTGCGGCGCGCCGTCGAAAGCCTCAGGATCAAGCTCTCCAGCCCCGAATCGGACGCGGGCAATCTGTCGGGCGGCAACCAGCAGAAGGTGGTTGTGGGCAAGTGGCTCGCCCGGACGTCGCGGGTGGTGATTTTCGACGAGCCGACGCGCGGCATAGACGTCGCGGCGAAGGTGGAGATTTACAATCTGATGAATGAACTGAAGCTGCGCGGCATAGGCGTGGCGTTCGTCTCGTCGGAGATGCCGGAGATTCTCGGCATGTCGGATCGGATTGTGGTGATGTGCGACGGCAGGGTCACGGGCGAATTCATGGCGAAGGACGCGACGCAGGAAAAAGTGCTGGAGGCGGCGATGCGCTTCGAGAACAAGTCGGAACGCCTCGAACCCGCGATGAATTAGAATAAAAACGCAAGGATTGCGGGGACATGACCCAATTATTCGGCGGTTTGAATAGTTGGGATCGTGTCCCCGAATTCCGGCTTCTCACCCCGCTCCATCTTGAATCGAAAGGGACTCCCTGTGGAACAGCGCTCTTTTCTCACGAGAATCCTCACCACCCGGGGCATGGGCCAGGTCCTGACCGTCACGCTGGGCCTCATCGTTCTGTGCCTTGTGTTCAGCTTTCTCAATCCGATGTTCTTCTCCGGGAGGAACGTCGCGAACCTGTCCCGGCAAATCGTCCCGATTCTGCTGGTGGGGATCAGCCAGTCCTACGTCCTCATCACGGGGAACATCGATCTGTCGATCGGATCGCTTCTCGGGATGAGCTGCATGATTTCCGCCACGCTGATGACGAAGGGCGTCCATCCAATCAGCGCGTCCCTCGTCACCCTCGTCGCCTGCCTTGTCGTCGGCCTTCTGAACGGCGTGCTGGTCGCGAAGTGCAAGCTCCCCCCCTTCATCGCCACGCTGGGCACCATGACGATTGCGCGGGGCATCGCCCAGATCGTGAACAACAACTACAACACCGATTCCATCGGCGCGGGCGAGGCGGCGCAGGCGTTCCAGAACTTCTTCTATTACGGGCGCGTTTTCGGCCTGTACAACCCGGTGATCATCGCCCTCGTCCTCTGGCTCTTCTTCTTCTTCATCCTCAGCTGGACCAGGACGGGGCGGCACGTGTACGCTGTCGGGAGCAACATCGAGGCCAGCCGCCTTTCGGGGGTGAACGTCGCCCGCACTGTCGTTTTCGCATATCTTGTGAGCGCGTTCTGCGCGTGCGTGGTGGGGTTGATGACCACGGCGACGAGCGGGATGGGGTCGATGGACGCGGGCAACATGTACGAGATGTACGCGGTGGCGGCGTCGGTCATCGGCGGCGTGTCGACCCTCGGCGGCCAGGGCCTTCTGCTGGGGACGGTCATCGGCGCGGCCATATGGGGCGTGCTCCAGAACGGCCTCCAGTTCGCGGGCGCTCCGGTGGCGATCCGGAACATCGTCATCGGCGCGATTGTCGTGGTGTCTGTCCTGATGGACGTGGTCATCCGGACAGGCAACTGGAAGATCGGCAAATCGAAGCAATAAACAGGCAAAAGGAAAATCGTGCGCCATGCGTGTCTGTGGCGGTTGTTTTCGTGAACCAGAACAGGAGACGAAACATGAAAAGCATTTTCCGCGCGGTTCTCGGTATCGCGTTCGCGGTCGCGCTTGTCGCGGGGTCGGCGTTCGCGGGGGACATCAAGGTGTATCTGGTGACGATGGATCAGATGGATCAGCACTGGACGAACGTGGACAAGGGCTGCAAGAAGGCCGCGGCCGAGCTGGGCGGCATCAACTACACCTGGATGGCGCCTGACATGAAGGACGACAACAAGCAGATCGAGATCATCAACAACACGGTCGCGGCGGGCGCGGACGTGCTTCTTCTCGCGGCGAACGGCCCGACGGCGGTGACGTCGGCTCTCCGCGAGGCGCAGGCTGCGGGCGTGAAGATCATCTATGTCGACTCGCCTGCGGATTTCCCGGCGATAGCGACGTTCTCGACAGACAACAAGGCGGCGGGCAAGACGGCGGGCGAGGAGCTGCTCAAGGCCCTGAAGGCGAAGGGCGTGACGTCCGGGAAGATCGGCATTGTGAACATCAACGCGGCGACAGCCTCGACAGTCGCCCGCGAGGCCGGCTTCCGCGAAGCGTTCAGCGGACAGGGGTATGAGCTTCTGGCGACGCAGTACGGCGAAGGCGACATCGCGAAGTCGAAGGACATCGCGGCGAACTACCTGACCGAGGGCTGCGTGGGCATTTTCGGCTGCAACGAAGGCGCGACGGTGGGGACGGGCAACGCGATCCGCGAGGACGGCAACCAGATCGTCGGCGTCGGTTTCGACAATTCGGACACGATCCGCAACCTGATCCGTCTGGATTCGCTGCTGTGCGCGATGGTCCAGAACCCGGACGTGATGGGCTACATGGGGATGAAGGCGGCGAAGGACGCGATGTCGTCTGCCGGGTACACGGGCCAGAAGGTCGTGGACACGGGCGTGACGGTGATGACGAAGGACAAGCTGGGCAACTAAGCGATCCGTCACCGAAAAACCTGTACAAAACGGGAGGGCGAAAGCTCTCCCGTTTTTGCGCAATTCCTCATGCAGACAAAGCCTCCAGCGCGTGAATCTTGCTGTTTGGTGTGGAATGGGGTACACTGTCTGCATGGCAAGAAAGGGGGTATCGCATGATTGTCACTCTGGCCGAATTCAAAAATGATCTTGATCATTATCTGGAGCTGGTCGATGAGGAAGCAATCGTCATCACCAGGGAGGGGAAAAATTCCGCCACGCTTTCGAGTTCTCCCGGGCGCCCTTCAAACGACAAAGCGGCGCTTATTCATTCTCTCGTAGGCACGCTGCCCTCCACAGTCACGATTGAGGAAGCCAGGGCGGAAAGGCTTGCCAAACATGAAACTGGTTTTTGACACGAATGTCATTCTGGATGTTCTCGCCAGGCGCGCCCCTTTCTTCGACTCCTCGCTCATGGCATTGGATTTCGGAACGACTTTTGATCAAAAAGCATAAAACCATGAAAACCCCGACATTGGTTCAATTCGGCGCGGGCGGCATAGGCAGATCGCTCGTGGGGCAGCTTTTCTCGGCGGCGGGCTGGCGGGTGATCTTCCTCGACGTCGCGGACGACGTGGTGAACGCGCTGAACGCGCGCGGCCGGTACCGGATCGTCGTCAAGGACGATCTCCCTCCCGGCCAGCCGGGGACGATCGATGTCGAGAACGTTTCGGCGATCCATCTCCGCGACAGGGAAAAGGCTGTCGAGGCGGTGCGGGAAGCGGACATGGCAGGCACGTCGGTGGGCGCGGCGAACATCCCGGCTGTGTGCGAAATCATCGCCTCCGCCCTTGCGGGACGCGGACGCGATCTGTCTGTCATGCTGTGCGAAAACCTGCACAACGCTTCGGGCCTCGCGCGGGAATGCCTCAAAAAATCCCTTCCCCCGGATTCGCTCCTCCCGGAGACAGTCGGCTTTGTCGAATCAGCCATCAGCAAGATGGCGCCGCCCCTCCCGCCCGAACTGCGGAAGACCGATCCGCTGACCGTCTACGCCGAGGCGTACAACACGCTCTATCTGGACAGGGACGCCTGCAAAGGCCCTCCTCCGGCGATTTTCGGCGTTGCGTGGCGGAGCGATTTCGAAGCGTATGTCGACAGAAAGCTCCTGCTCCACAATTTCACCCACGCGGCGACAGCGTACGCGGGCTTTCTGAAAAACAAGCAATGCATAGCCGACTGCATGGACGACCCGGAAATCCGGGAGCAGACGGCTGGCTGCATGCTGGAGACAGCCCGCGCGCTCGCCATCCGCCACAAGTCGGTGTTCACCTTTGACGAAAACAAGGCATGGGCGGACGATCTGCTTCGCCGTTTCGCGAATCGCGCGCTGGGCGATCCGGTGGATCGCGTGGGCCGCGATCTGAGGCGAAAACTCGCTCCCGAAGACCGCTGCGTGGGCGCGCTGCGTCTTCTCATGGAAACGGGGCAATCCTCCATCCACACGGCAAAAGCCGTCGCGGCCGCCCTTCTCTTCGCCCCCGAAGGCTCCCCGCCGGGAGACGAAGACGTCGTCAAAACAGCGCGGGCAAACGGCCCCGAATCCGTTCTCACGACCCTCTGCGGCCTGGACGCCTCGCGGGACGCCGAAGCGATAGCCGCAATCGCGACGGAATACCGGAGGCTGTCTGCCGCGCATCCGTGACCGGGAAGCCGGTTCCGCTTCATCCATCGATTCACCGCCTGCGGCGGACGAGGGCGGTCAGGAACTCCCGCATTTCGGGAAGCGGGATGACTATGCCCAGAATATAAAAAGTTATGCCGGAAAGGATGCAGGGAATGACCGCGCGCCGGAGAAGAGGGAAAAAGCCGGGATCATAGGGAATGCTGTTCCTGTACAGCCAGGCGAGGACGCCCAGAACAACCGAGGCGACAAGCATCCGGATCGCGGTGCGCCACAGCCTGGCGAAGGCGTCTGCGCAAAAGCTTTCGGAAAGGGACGGGACAAGGCGCTTTCGCAGGGACAGGGCGAGGATGCACGTGTCGACAACCGCCGTGAGGCATGTCGCGAGGGCGAGGCCCGCTTCGCCCAGAGCGATGCCGCCGGGGAAGGATGCGTCGGCCAGATTCCAGTGGTGGTAGTAGCCGGGGAAATTCAGCCTGTACAGATCGGGACAGTGGATGAGGGCCAGATTGAGAACGAGATTGAGAACCACCATGCACGCGGCGACCCTGACGGGAAAGCCGTATTCGCCCCGCGCGTAATACGCGCGGACGAGTATCTGCCTGACGGAATAAAAAACGAGGCCGCACGAATACAGAATAAGCGCAAGGGACGAGCGGTAGACCGCCGCGTGGTTGAAATCGAGATCAGGCCGCTGGCAGATGAGAACAGCCGCAGAGGGGAGGATGAGAAAGAGGGACATCCGCACCGCGCGGACGAGCCGGGCGGAGAATTCCTCGTGATTCCCCGCCGAGGCGGTCGCGGCGAGGGAGGGGAAGGAGACTGTCGCTATCGCCACGCCGAACACGCCGAGGGGAAGCTGCATGAAGCGGAAGGCGATTTCCAGATACGTGACCGCGCCCGGAGAGCCGAGCGACAGCCAGCCCGCGATGACGCTGTCGATGAATGCGTTTATCTGGACAAGGCCGAGGCCGGCGGCGACGGGGAGAAACGACGTGAACGCCGCGCGGAGGCCGGGGTGGTTGAACGAAAGGACGGGGCGGACGAGGACGCCGGAGGCGGCGAGCGCGGGGAGGAGGACGATGACTTCGAGCAACCCGGCCGCGAGGACGAAGACGGCGATGGCGTATGTCGAGGCCTCTGCCTGAAGCGCCGCGCGATCGCCGCCGCACTGCACCCAGTACACGTAGGCGAACGCGGCGAGAAAACCGAGATTGAGCAGGATGGACATGGCTGCCGGAAGGGTGAACCGTTTCAGCGCGTTCAGCATGCCCCCCAGAAGGGCCGCGAGGCAGATGAGGGGCATGAACGGAAAGAGAAGCGCGGTGAGGCGGAGAGCCAGCGACAGCTCCGCGCTGTCCGCCGCCTCGTCCAGAGCGAGACAGACCATGATGCCGGCAGCCGCGATGGCCGCGCCCGCGAGGGCGAGAAGGGTGAAGGCCTGCGAACCCAGCACGCCGGCCGAGACTTTGCCGTCTTTCTGTTCCGTCCTGACGAATGCGGGGATGAACGCGGCTGAGAGCGCACCCTCCCCCAGAAGATTGCGGAAGAGGTTCGGAATGCGGAACGCGAAGATGAACGCGTCCGAAGCCCATCGCAGCTGGCTGAAAAGCTGGACAAGGAGAATGAGCCGGAAAAAGCCCAGGAACCGGCTGACGAGGGTGAGAAGGCTCACAATCCATGTGGACGCGATTTCGCGCCGCTGTTCATCGGTTCTGGCCTGGTCTGTCTGCGTTTCCGTGTGCACGTGCGTTCCCTGTCTATTGATTCATGTTCGTTTCAGTCTCTCGATTCTTCCGGGACACGTGATCGACTATACGGGAAACAAGCATGCGCGCCAGTTCCTCTTTCCCGATCTCCCCCAATTCTTCCGCTCCCGAGGGGGAGACGATGACGGCGTTTTCCCTGTCCGCGCCGAAGGAGGAGACGGTGTTGACGACGATGAGGTCGAGGTTTTTCGCTTCGAGCTTCCGCCTGCCCTCTGCAAGATTGATGCCGACGTCGAGGGAAAAGCCGACGACGCATTTCCCGGCGCGCGACGGCGAATCCTGCACGCTTGCGAGGATGTCGACCGTGCGCTTGAGCCGGAGGAACAGATCGCCCTCTTTTTTCTTCAGCTTGCCGCCGAGCGGTTCGGCCGGGGTGTAATCGGCGACTGCCGCGGCCATGACGAGGGCGTGGTGTTCCGGAAGGCGGCTCTGAACCGCCCCGGCCATGTCGGCTGCGGAGCGGACGTGGACGACGTCCACCCCTTCGGGCGGCGTCGCGGCGACAGGCCCGAGCACAAGGGTCGCCAGCCCTCCCGCGTCCCGGACCGCTTCGGCCACGGCCATGCCCATGCGGCCTGTTGAGCGGTTGGTGATGTAGCGAACCGGGTCGATGTCTTCAGCCGTCGGCCCGGCTGTGACGAGGACGCGGAGGGGAGAGGGAGGAAGCATGCATCGATCCTTGCGGTTGAAAGCCTGTCGTTCAATTCCCGAAACTTCAGTTATAGGAAAAACAGGAGGGCGCGGCTATACTGAAACGCCCTGCTCGGGGCTGAGAGCCTGTCCGAATAGGCCTCGCGGGCGCTTTTGGGAGAAACAATGTTTGCTGTCGACATAGGCAACACCTTCACACGGATAGCGGCGTATTCCGGAGACGCTGTGCGGGAGCGGCGTTCGTTCCACACGCGCGATCTGAATTTGAGCGAATTGACGCGCGCGTTCGGCGAAATGGGGCAGGCCGCCGGGATGGCCGGCGCGGCGACGGCGTGGGTGGCGTCTGTCAGTCCGGGGGCGAACGCGCTGGTGGATTCCGCGGCCGGGCGCTGCGGCCTTGAGCGGCGTTTCATCCGTCCGGGGGCGGATTTCATCATGCCGCACACATTGACCACGCCGGGGACGACGGGGGTGGACAGGCTGCTCTCGGCCATGGCTGCGGGGGCGGGGCGCTTTTCCGAAATGGATCGGAGCAGAGGCTATGTCGTGGTGCAGTGCGGCACGGCGGCGACGGTGGATTTGGTGGACGCGGACGGGGCGTTCCGGGGCGGGTACATCCTGCCCGGGCCGACGATGTGGCTGACGGGGGTGTCTGTCGCGGCGCAGCTTCCCGATTTGTCCAGCGAGATTCCCGACTGGAAGAGCGTCTGCGTCGGGGACAATACTAGGGACGCCATTCTCCACGGGATGCAGGTTGCGCTTCCTGTCGCGGTGGCGACGGCGGCGCTTCTCATCAACACCAGGGATGGCGGGGTTGTTGCCGACGGGGGGAGCGGGCTGCCTGTGGCGGTGACGGGCGGCTGGGGGGAGGCTGTGCTTCCGTATTTGCGCGCGAAGCACACGTATGATCGGGACCTGCTGCTGCACGGCATAAAATTGTTTGCCGACAGGAACGGCGGCGGCGTCTGAGAGCCTGTTGCCGGCCCTGAGAGCCTATCCCGTTATCAAACGCGAGCGTCTTTTGGTTCTGGCGGCTATGCTGCTTTGTTGCCGCTCCGCACCAATGTCTCGCATTGCCTTGTCGCGGCGCCTCGCATCATAGCCGCCAGAACCAAAACCCGTCTCACGTTTGATAACGGGATAG
>QMCE01001622.1_pt1 | contig 22517 bp, 20 predicted proteins | sample 1821851 | NCBI WGS metagenome assembly QMCE01 (sample SAMN09453174, study PRJNA476694) | Termite gut metagenome, whole genome shotgun sequencing project. | isolation source: worker | host: Odontotermes sp. | place: South Africa:Pretoria | collected 2016-01-28 | reverse complement strand
GCGATCCGGCGTGATCCCGCCGCCATTCTGCCCGTTTTTACAGAGCTTTGCCTCGCGCTTGGCGGGATACTCGCGAACCTCCTCACAGCAGGGTTTCTCTATCTCTTTTGCTTTCAGTCCCTGCGTGTCATGCTTCTTATCGCGTCGAATGTCGCGGTAGCGCTGCATCGATCAAAGGGTGTTCTGAGAAGTAATTGTTACGTAAATTGGTTTAAATCAAGTTAATATAAGTGGCAAAAATCCTTAGATATTATCATAATTTAAGGCCATTCAAAGCTGTGGATGGTCGAGAACAACGTCGCAAGGGTATACATTTCGCTATTAAACTCGAACCCCTGGGCCGAAGTGAGCGGATGATTCCCGGCAAATCTCAGTCAAACAATTCATTAGTGTCCACTAAAAATTTCACTCCACATAAAAATTGATCGAAGATATTGCCGAATATAGAGTTAGTTTAAAACGGATAGGTTCTCGCAATAATCACATCAGAATCGCAAAAATAATTTCAAATCTATTTACTCAAAAATGCCACATAATCTACTATTTATCAAGCGCTTACAATGATTAAGGCGAATTTTTAGTAGACACCAATGACGTCACACCCAAAAACAACCGACACAAACGCATTCACAAAACTAAAGGCGACCCGAACGAGCCGCCTTTGTATACATCGTGACAGGTGAATTACATCGCTTTCTCCAACTCGGCCTTCATCACTTCGTTGCCGCGATAGCCTGTGCTCTGGAACGTAAGTTCGCCCTTGGTGTTGTAGACCTGATACGACGGAACACCGTTGAATTGATAGCGTTTAACCACCGCCGATTCCTCCTCTTTTGTAAGGACATAGTGATTGCCACCGATACCGGGCACCATCTCCTTCCACTGTGCGGGGTTAGAACTCGACAGCGAGATGTATACCCTCGCGACATTGTTCTCTGCCATCCACGGCTTGAGAGGCTCGATCGTCTTCATGGCCATAAGGCACGGTCCGCACCACGTAGCCCAGAAATCTACGAATACAGCTTGGCCGGGATACTGGGCGATGATTGCGTCCACCACATTATCGATGTTGTCATAGCTCGGAGTAGCCCTCGTTACGTTGGCAACAGCGGCAGCGGCAGCTGTGGCCGCCTCTTTAGCTTTGGTGCAGCATGCACATGTGCACTCACAATTTTCGCTTTCGCAGAATGTATTAGCATTGACTTGCTGAGCGAAAGCCGCACTCACGGTGAAGAGAGTGCAAATTACCGAAAATAAAAATTTTTTCATGGCTATTTAACGGTATTGATGATTTTTTCGAATGCTTTGGGATTATTCATCGCCAGATCGGCGAGTACCTTGCGGTTCAGTCCCAAGTTATTTTTGTGGACTTTGTCCATAAATTGCGAATATGTCATTCCGTTTTCGCGTGCGGCAGCGTTGATACGCTGGATCCACAGGCTGCGGAACTCGCGTTTTTTGTTCTTACGATCGCGGTATGCATACGTAAGACCTTTCTCGACAGTGTTTTTCGCTACTGTCCATACATTTCCCCTTGAGCCGAAGTTACCTTTGGCGAGTTTAAGAACTTTCTTGCGTTTTGCCCTCGAAGCGACGGCGTTTACTGACCTTGGCATTTCTCGATTGTTTTTGCGAATGGCGAGCGGCGCGGTTCTCCCACGCTCTTCGGGGCTCGGACACTCTTGGTTTTACATTAATTTCGCTTCACCTTTACTTAACCAGAAGCATCTTGATCTTGGCCTCGTCGACCATTGCCACGATTCCCGAATGGGTCAGGTTTCGTTTCTGCTTTGTGGTTTTCTTGGTGAGGATGTGGCTGTGGAAAGCGTGTTTCCTCTTGATCCGGCCCGTTCCCGTAAGCGTAAAACGCTTCTTGGCGGCCGAATTGGTTTTCATTTTAGGCATTGTCGAAAAATATTTTAACAGTTAAATAGCTCACAAAGATACGACATATTTATGAAATATGAATTATGAGCGATTATTTTTTTCATTTTTCGATAGTTTCGGCAACGAATAGCTTAATATCGCACAACAGTCGCGACGTTGGTGACAGAAAAACCATAAAAACAGGGCATAGCTCACTGATGATGATAAGGCTCATGGTGTATGATCGCGAACGCACGGTACAGTTGCTCGGCGAACAGGGCACGCACAATTTGATGCGAGAATGTCATGCGCGAAAGCGAGAGTCGCTCGTCGGCACGCGCATACACCTCATCCGAAAACCCATAGGCACCACCCACGACGAACACCAGGCGCCGCACCCCCGCCGTCATCCGCTTCTCGACCCACGCCGCAAAGTCGGGCGACGTGCGCTCCGTACCGCGATCGTCGAGCAGAACCACATAATCTCCGGGGGCCAGATGCCTGAGCAAAACCTCACCCTCGCGCCGCTTCAGCTCCGTAGGCGGCAGTTTTTCGCGCACATCGGGCAGCGCCGTAAGACCACATCGCACCCAGCGCCCCACCCTCTTCAGGTATAGCGCCACAAGGTCCGAAACCTGCGCCGAATCGGTCTTGCCTATTGCCAGAATATCGATCGTCATCGGTCGAGAATGGGTGCCATGTCGCTGTTCCACTCGCCTCCGGCACCGTCATAGACCACCGGTCGCGACCCCGCACGCTCCTTCAGCCACTGGTAAGTTTTGTATAAATTATACCCATTCCCATGCGGTGCCCCGAGCGACCATCCGGCCACACTGACATGATTGCGCATGCGCGAAAACATGGCCTGAGTAGCGTGCAGATACTCTACGAGCAACTTCGGATCGTTCGGCGCACCCGGATTTTCGGGCTGATCGAAGACATAAAACCCGGTCTCATCGGCCAGATCGTAGAACCAATACGGCTGCGGACGCTCCGTAACGATCGTATTATACCCCTCTTTGCGCAGTCGTGCGAGATCGGAGGCAGTGCTCTTCCGGTCGCGGGAATCATAGCCCGATGCCTTGATATTCACTGCTTTACCGTTACGCATCAGCTCTCCGTCCACTACTTCTGTCTTCCCGAAACCGGCCTTGAACGGAATGTATTCGGTGTACCTTTTGTCATGCCTCACGACAATCATCCCCAGGTGCAGTTTCGGGCTCGCCGCAGTCCACAGATTGGCTGGCATACCATATATATACTCCTCGAAACGCACCGTGTCGCGACTCTGACCACGCACCGTAATATCCTCATCGTCAAAGTATAACAGCTTGCCCTGGGGGCTGTAAATATCGTAGCCCACGTTCAGTGTCTCGGGGAAATTGTAGCCATTGGCCACCACCAACGTAAGGCGCAATATTCCGTATTTAATATACGTAGAGTCGACCGCCGCCTCTACCTCGAAATCCTCGACCCTCAGCTTGGGCTGCGACCATATCCACGCCCTGGCGCCTTCGGGCAGGTCGATCTTGTTCGTTCCGTCGGTGATCCACTGTGTGATGTTCCACTCCTCGGGGCTCGCCTCTATCGTCCCGACCTGCTGCCCGTTCACCGCGAGAGGGCCTTTCGCACCCTCGACATGAACAAAAATCTCGCGATCGAGCCACAGCACCGGCACCTCCAACACCCCGTCGGTCAACTCGCGGAAGTACTGATTGCCGGCCCTGTCATCGCGCTCGGCCTGCTCGCGCATATCGAAGCTCACGAACTCCGTGCGGTAAGTTTGCGCCGCAACTCCCAACGAGAGCAGCAATCCTACGGCGACAACTGTCAGTTTATACATATTTCTTAAGTCTTAAAAAATTACTCTTAATTAATACTTTGTCTCTTGGCACAATCGGTCGCCCGTAACGACACCATAGACAACTATGCAAATGCCCGAACCACATACAGGCACGGTCGGGACGAATCCTTCCGAGAGTCCATCCCTTGTGTCCACCCTGCAAATATAGCGTTTATAATCCATAAACCGACGACGCATGCCGGGGCTCGTTAAACTGCACGAAAATTGTATATTATTGTACACTATGTGAATCACCCCCGTTACGCGATCAGAACAGAATGCATACCTGAAGATATTATGCAGCAAGCGCAGAGTATGCCCAAATGCGAAGGTAGCACAAAGTTCAATCCCATTGCGTACTCAGAACAGAGTGCATAGCTCAAAAAACTACACCGCAAACATATATGCCAAAGTCGCACAAAATTCAACAGACCACAACCAATACCATAACCGGAATGACCCCTAAGAACCCCCGTCTCGCGACCGCATACCGAAGCCTCTACGTCGTAATGTGCACCGCGGCCCTCGTGCTCGAATTCGGATTCATGCGCGGAGAGGCCCACCTCTATGCCCTGAATTATTACACCGTGTTGAGCAACATCGCCTGTGTGGTGTTTTTCGTCGCTATGCTCTCTCACCCCCGCAGGCCCATGCCGCGCACCGAGGGAGCGATACTCTTCTGCATTGCGATCACGGGTATAATCTACGCCACCATGCTCGCCCCGGCAGCTATCGACAGCGGTAGTTTCTTCTCGTTCCGCAATATGGCGCTTCACTATGTGGGGCCTGCGATGGTCGTCGTCGACTGGCTGCTGTTCTGCCCCAAGGGACGGCTGCGCGTTACCGACCCGCTGCTGTGGCTATTCATCCCATTGGGATATTTCTGCTACATCCTTCTGCGGTCGACCTTCGTGGACAATATAGGTCCTGCCGACAGTGCCTTCCCCTACCCGTTCATCGACCCTGCGACACGCGGAGGCTGGGGTCCGATGCTCGGCGGCGTGGGAGTGATAGCCATAGGTATGGCGGCTCTGGGCTACCTGATACTGCTGCTCGACCGGCTGCTCGCGAAAAAGCAGTGAAGGCTCACGGCGTCTTCCGATTCTTAAGTACATAATGCAGCAACGGCGCAGCCAGCACCACCACCAACGGCAACAGGAATATGACGACCGGATGGCGCTCGATGATCGTAAAACTATCCAGGCGACACATATTCTGAAACGCCGTGACGAACAATATTCCCATCTCCAGCACCATCACTATCAACACCAGCAGCACACTCTCGGCATGATGGCTCACGAACAGCGACACCGCCGCATTATGCCGATACAGCAACACCAAAACCACCATCATCAACACAATAGCTATCAGGATATACATGAACGACTCCCACTCGTTCTCAGGGTAGTCGGCCTCGAGAATGGCGCGAATATCGGCCTCGGCGAATGCGGTCATCTGCCCGTTGCGTATGTCGAGGTCTCCGGTGTAATATCGGGCTATCAGGAAGTGGCTGCCGAGCTTGTTGAACAGTCCCACATCGGCCATATCTTCGGGAGTGATCCGCTTTGCGCGGAGATAGAAATCGCCCGGCACCGAAGTATCGAGAAACACGACCGACGACGCCTCCTGCCCGAGAGCATAGATGAAATCTGGAGCGTCGGGCAATTCGTCGTCATTAAAGAATATGTCGAGCGACGTATCGCCGAATTTGAAATCACGCGATGCATCCATCATTATGCGCACGCTCTTTATAAACTGCACCATCTCGCGGCGGTATGTGAAGTCGTAGTCGGGCAGATAGATATCTATCCCGCGAATGCGTGCACTGTCGGCGCTCATCTCGGTGAACATGAACGAAATGGCCTTGCGAATGGCCGACCGGTCTCGAATGAAGCGGGTCGTGCGCTCGGCACCGTCAATGCGCAACAATATCTCGCGGCAGACCGTGGAGTCGCGTGCCGCCGATGGCTCTCGCACAGTCTGTGCACGCGCGACCAACCCCTCGTCGATCTCTAACTCGCGCACCACGAAACCATCCGACATACGGTCGAGACTATCGGCTCGCAGGAAGAAGTTGTAGTAGAGTCTCTCGTCGGTCATCCCGCTCATTGAATCCAGCAACGCCCGAAGTCCGTTCACGTCTCTGGTCAGGGCGTTTATGTCGGCTCCGTCGGCAATGTAGCTCTTCAGAAAAGCGTCTATATCGGCAATGTAGACCGTGTCGTGCACCGTGATTACGGGCAGGCTGTCGAGCTTCTCATAACCGAACGGGGTCTCCTTGTAATACATCGGCGGGTAGTCGGCCGGATCCCACTCCCAATCCTGCGCCGCCACGATCCACGGCAACAGGCATAATTGCAGAATACAGAAAATGTGGTTTCGATTCATTGTTCAGTCAAAAATTGAAAGTCGGGACGATAACTTGATCTATTGTGTGTGTGACAATAGGTTTATCCCATGATTTTTTGCCTGTTATAAAATCTTCTGATCAAAAGTCGAAGAGATTAATTACAGTATCATTGTGTATTATAATATGTTTATCACACGGATCGGTTTGCTGGTTATACGCTCTGTTGGCGGCAGGTTCGCCCAATCGGCAATCATGCAGTACGCTCCACATAACTCGAGAACATGCAGCCCTGTATGCAGATTGTCCAAGACCTCCTTAACGCCCAACCTGCAACCACCATCTACTTCCTCGGCCTAACCACCTGGCAAACAGGCAATCCTCAACCATCCACCCCTCGCATGATCCTGCCCTCTTTTTCGAGCTCCCTGCCTATCGCCTGTCGGAGGATCTTCTCGGTCAGCACGGTCGCCTCGTCGCGATAAAGGCGTATCGCACAACTCTGCACCGCATTGACTATGCTGCCTCCCGACATATCATACACGGCCGCCAGATGCAACAACCGCTCCCGATCCGCGACGCCGACCAACCACTCCCCGGGCAACATCTGCTCCCAAAGCCTGCGGCGCATCCGCTCGTCGGGCATTGCAAAGTAGAGCGACGACTGGAAACGCCTGAAAAACGCCTCGTCTATATTATCTTTCAGGTTAGTGGCCAGTATCACCATTCCTGCGAAATCCTCGATCCGCTGCAACAGATAGGCCACCTCCTGATTGGCATGGCGGTCGTTCGAGCCGGTGGTCTCGGTGCGCTGGCTGAACAGAGCGTCGGCCTCGTCGAAGAAGAGTATCCAGTTGTGGTGCCGAGCCTTGTCGAACACGCGGGCCAGATTCTTCTCCGTCTCGCCGATATATTTCGAAACTACCATCGACAAATCTACGCGATAGACATCCATCCCGTTGCGCCTGCCGAGCAGCATGGCCGTGAGCGTCTTGCCCGTACCCGGAGGTCCATAGAACAGGCATCTGTAACCGGGCTTCACTATCCGGCCGAGGCGCCACTGCTCCCGTATCGTACTCTGATGCCCGATCCACGCCGCTATATCGTCCAACTCCTCACACAGGTTATAGGGCAGCACCAGATCGTTCCAGTCCAGGGGTGTGGTAATCTTCCGTGCCGGGAACGAGGCGTTGTACTCGGGCTCGTACTCCGTGCCGAAGAGCTGCGCCAACGCTTCGTCAGACACTGCCAGACGCCCGCTGAGCCGCGGCTCGCCATCGCCCCGACCCTCGACGGAGAGTATGTTGGCCGTGTGCAACCAGTGGTTCTTGTCCAGTATTCTGATCGCCTCGCGCCGCGCACTGCCATGATCCGGATCGCCTCCCGAGAGCATGAACACTGCCGTCTCTCCCGTGGGCAGAAACCCGCCGTGCGACACCCCGCGCCAACCTCCGAACTCGGTGTACGGACGGTCGAGATCCTTGTTCATCACAAAAAACGGATCGAGCGACCGCGGATCGATATGCGGCATCAGCGCTAACAGCAGCACCGTCTGCTCGCCGAAAGCGAGGTCGCACCCTTCGGGAACCACCGCCCGCAGCCACTCGCTCGCAAACGGCTCGGGGAGCGCACGGTCATGCCCCAGAAAACGCTCGATGGTGGCCTGCAATTGGTCGCGGAAGTTAATGATAGTCTTGTTCACTCAGGAAGTAATTCGCTATAATGGTCGCTGACAAATTTTTGAACATCCGGGGGACAGTCTTGTTCACTAAGGAAGTAATTCGCTATAATGGTCGCTGACAAATTCCTGAACAGCCTCAGGAAGTCTATCGAACATTTTCGAACTTTTGCCTTTCTCTTCTTTCGTTGGCGTGCAGGGCACTATCTTCAATCCATCTCTTTTGAAGAAATACTTTTGCCTCTTGCCATTCTCTTCCGACACATGATAGGTCACCGACCTCAAATTAAGATGATAGATCTTGCCGCCTATCGACCACTTCGAGTATGCGCCGCGCATCACTCTCACTCCGTCAATCTCGACAGCCTCATAGCCTTTAATCGAACCAGGGTTTGCATTCAGATCCTCCCACTGCGCATCGAAGTCATCCGCTATTTTTTCGTTCTCACTTTCTTCTTTTGTTTTCTTCTTCTCCGCTTTTTGTTTCTGACCCTTACCCCCTTTTTGCTTCTTGCCTTTACCACCACCGAATTGAACGATCTCTTTGCGCTGCACCGCTTTTTCACCCTCGGTGTCGGCTTCGTGCTCCAACTCGAGGTCGTCGTTTATGCCTACACCGGCCAATTGCGTCGTGGCTTTTACGCGGCCCTGCTTCTGCTGCACCACGTGCCACGCCTCGTGCGGAAGATGCTGCTCCTGTCCCGGAGCGACATGTATGTCGGTGCCCTGGGTATAGGCCAGAGCTTGCAGTTGCGAGGGCTTGTCGGAGTTGTAGTGCACCCTCACATCGTCCATGCTCTGCCCCGAGAGTTGCTCTACTCCACCCTTCAGGTCGTCGGGCAATCCGGTGCGGTTCGCGGCTTTGCGCTGTGTGGCATACCGTTGCATGATCTCCTCGACTGGGGCCTGATTCGCAGCTTTTGTCTTCGACTGGATCGTCCGCGCCTCATGGTCGGACTGGTTGATCTTGGTTTTCATTGTGCTGTGTAATTATATGTGTGATAATATTATACGGGGCGGGTATTTCACAGTGATCGCCCGATTCCGGGGTATGAAAAACCTGTCAGGTTATGTAAGTAAAGTTCGGCATGGCGCCCAATTTTGTAGCCTGCCGCCACTTCCCGCCTACATGCGCATGCGTGTGTTTTTGAGACTGCATTATGCTCCTTTCATTAGTGACAGACTTGCCTGACCGGTTAGGAATCTAAAGTTCGGCGCCACCCCCGGCGGAGGGCGAGTATTCATTTCATGCCCCCTCTCCCACCACTGGCGGCAGGCTCACCTAACCGGATGCCCTGGTGAAGAGCGATAAGCCCGATTTAGTCCGTAGCTGGCGACAGCCTCAGCATAACCGCATGCTCTGGTACAGCGGTCCGAGAACATGCGGCCTCGCTGCGCTCGGCCGCCCAAGGCCACCTGCGAAAGTCCAAAAGTCGATGAGCAACAAAGCCTCAACGCGGAGCAAACACATGGGCAAGCACATGAACATGTGCATCGAGGGCCTGAGCCACTCGCGAAAATGGAACCCGACTTACGCCTTCACCTCCACTTAACCTCGATCATCTTCTCCATCCACGGGAATCTGACGATCCGGAAGTTCCACGGCAAACCGTCCAACAGCATGTCGTAGGGCTTCTCCTCGACCATCAGGCTATAACGTTCGGCAGATTCCTCGAGCCTCGCATTGCGGATAAGGAACGCCTCGCGCAGCCCCTCCACCGACGTGTTCCCCAGTTTTTTCCAGTTACTCAGAGCGCCTTGCAACAACGACTCGGCCGTCTCTTTCTGCTCCGTGTCGAGTTCATGGCACATGGGCAGGCTCCTGTGCGGTGCAAAGCCGACGAGCAATTTGTCGAGCAACAATTCATTCTCGGCAAATTCGGTCTTCCGGTCGCCATATAGCAGGTACTGCAACAGGAATATGGCCACGATCCGAGCCTCGTGGTCTCTGAAATCGCGTTTATCGTCGGCGAGCAGGCCCGTCATATCGAAGAGCCGAGGCAGGTAGGGCGACAAGATCACGATCCCGGCATTCGCAATCCACAGCGACTCTCCCCCGGCAGGCTCCGATCGCGGAGGATAAGAAGGCTCGTCGGAAAACGAATCAAACAACGAGTCGGACGAGGAGCCGGATGAGGACCCGAGCGAGGAGTCTGACAACAGGTCGGACAAGGAACCAGGCAGCAAGTCGGGCAACGAGTCGGACAAGGAACCAAGCAACAAGTCGGGCCGCAACTCAGGCGAGGTGTCTGACAACAGATCGGACAAGGAACCGGGCAACAAGTCGGGCAACAGGTCGGACGAGGAACCGGGCAACAAGTCTATCCCGTAGTGCCTCGCGATATGCCGTAGAGCCTTGCCGAGCTCCGACTCGCGATCTATGGCCGAAAGTCCTTGCAACTCCTCGCGCAACAGCCGGTCGAAAGTCTCACACAGCGACACCGGCAACCCCTCGCGCTCGCGCATAAAGTAGAGCAACAGTTCGACATAAGCAAGATTATACCGCGCCGCCAGCCCTGCCAACGAACGCCTGACCAGGTATGCGCGCGTAGGGATCGATTCGTGGTGCACGGCTATCGTACGCAGGATAAATTCCCACTTTATCCTGCTGAAAGAGCCTCCGCCACGCCTGCCGAGCATCAACTGGCGCCCCATCATGTCGAGACCGCGCGCGTAGTCCCACAGAAAGGCGGCGTGTTCCGGCGCGAGGAGCTCTAACAGTCGGCGGTAATCGTGCTCGCGATGCCTGTCGATCCACTCGCGGCACAGCTCTCCGTGCGAGAAGAGCGCTCCTATGTCATGTCGTTGCGCGGCAGTGAGCGGACCGGGGCCATCGAGCCACCGTTCGAACTCATCCACATAGTTTTTCACCGACGGAGCGGGAGCATACCTGTCGAGCAGGCGGTTGAAAATGGCAGGCAGACGGCGGTCGATCCGCGCAAGATGTTCCTCACGGGTCAGAAAACGGAGCAGGTCATACACTTTCATGTTATAATGCCCGGCCAGTCCTACCAGTGTCCGTTCCACGAAATAAACGCGGTTGAAGCCCGCTCCCGGATTCTCGAACAACGCAGCAAAGATCACCAGCCACTTCACACACCCGAAATCGCCACCCGCTCTGCCGCTGAGCAGACCACCCTCGTGGTGCCTGTCGAGCGAATCGGCGTAGCTCAGCACGAACTCTCCCCCGTGCGGCGCGACTATCGGAACGAGCATCCTTATCTCCTGTTCCGAGAGATTCCTCAACAGCGGCCGTGCCGTCGATCCGCTTACCAGCAGGTTCCTCAGCAGCGGTAACCACTCGGAGTCGCTGTCGAGTTCTCTCTGCCTGATCGCCGTTGCAAGAGTGCGGTACAACCTGCTGCGGTCGAGCGCCAATCGTTGCTTTTCGCGGCGGTGTATGTCCCGGTGTATCTCGTCCAACAGGGTCAGCAACTCGGGCAATTGCGAGGTTCGCTCGCGCATATTGCCGATCCCCGAGCAGAGCAGGTCGACCAATTCACGGAATTGCATATTCAGCTTCGAGGCCAATGCGGCAATAGTCCCCTCGAGGAAACGCTTACGGTTGAAGACCGATCCGCGATCGTCGAGCAGCCATGCATACACCACCCTCCAGACAGCATTTCGATAGTTCCGGGCGGTCGTCGCATGGTGTTTTTCAGTGTGGTATTTGCGGCGAAGCAGACGTGTGTAGCTGCAAATAAATCCCGCATCTGTCGGGGTCAGGACACGGATACCTTCCTCCAACTCCGGGTCGTCTAATTGATAGACCAAACGCTCCTGCAAGCCTGTGTAGTGGCCATAAGTGCGCAGAAAACGCGACAACATCGCGCCCTGATGCGCTGCCACATACAGGAACAGCCCCTTAAGCGTTCCTCCATAAGCCGCCAGACGGTCGACGGCGAGCGTACCCCGCAACAGGAAACCGGTCAGCAGTTCGAATGCATGCTCCGTGGCATCGACCTTGCGCATCCGGCAGTCTCTTAGCGCCTTGTCGAGGCACTCGCGCAGACGCGGGATGAAGTGCTCGTCGAAATCCTTCTCGGCAAGTGTGCCCAAATTGAGGTCGAGTCGATCGAGTTGCATGTGATGGCCCGATTCATCGTGCCGTTCCAACACTTCGTCGAATACTCGCTCCACGGCCGGAAAGAGACCCTCCCAAGCTCCATACAGTCGCTGTGCGAACGCCTGCCGCGAGGTTCGGAAATCGAAGTCAATATTTTCGATGGTGTGGGACATTATGGTTATATATAAAATCGTCTTAATTAATAATACATTCAGTAAATTCTACACATGATCATGTTATGCTCAACGTTATCCTCACGGCCATAAACAGCCTGCACGGAAGAGTAATTTACACAAGATTACTCGCTCGCTGCGTCGGCATGTTCTTGCTCTTCACACACAATCCTCCTCACGGTCCGGCATCGCCTGCAGGCAGCCTATGCTCTCGCTCGCTGCGTCGATAAGTTCTTGCACTTTCGTGCAAAGTCCTCCTTGCGGCTCGGCATAGCCTGCAAGCAGTCTATGCTCTCACTCGGTCGATAAGTTCTTGCACTTTCGTGCAAAGTCCTCCTTGCGGCTCGGCATAGCCTGCAAGCAGTCTATGCTCTCACTCGCTGCGTCGGTTCACCTTTCGATTAGATGAAGTAATCTGTCCGCCGTTTCGTATATTCTGCCTGTGTCAGAGGCGGCCAATGCCCCGCGCCAGTCGAAATAGAGCATCTCGAAGCAATGCCACTCATAACACGACAGCATCTTGGCCTCGAGTGCAATGTGGGCCGGCAGTCTTTCGCACAGCAGTTGCCACTCATCGTCGTCGCCACTCCCCATCCACCATGGCCGCAACAACGACACCCGCCGCCGTTCCCCCTCCGGAGCCTCGCCACGCGGATAGAGCAGCAGATGCTCGATAATATGGAACCCGCCGGATCCGACAGTCCCCGCCCATCGGCACACCTCGGGGAGCGAATCATTATCCATAATATCGAACGCACAGAAACGCCGTCGATTCAGCTCCGGGAGTCGACGGATCATATCGGCCCGTTTTTCGAGATCATTATGGAAATAGCCCTCAGTCGACTCTCCGTAAAGCATATCGAGCACATCGAACCACGCCTTGCGCTGGCGGAGTGCGAAGTCGGCCGCCGCCCCCGGCCCCCCGCTGCGCCTCTGGCGATCGATCAACTGCTCCGACCCGTCGATCTCCACTTCGGGCCATCTGTCGGGCGATATTGTGCCAGAGAGGAGGAGTCGACCTCCTACCTGTGCCGCCTGCCCGGCTGCTCCGGCCAACAGGTGGTCGAATATCAGCAGATAGGCTTTCAGTTGGAGTATCCGCGCCCTGTCATCCATCGACGCTCCGGCAGGCACCCCCAGGCGGTTGATCCCGTAGCAGTCGGGAAAATCGTGTTGCACGGAGTGGTAGGCGGCTATATCGCGATGGGTGTATCGGGGCGTCGGGGTGTGATGCGTATGCTCATCCTTTTCTGATTCGCGCGCTTCACCGAAACTTATCGTACCCAGCGTCTCGCACAAATTCCGATTGGCATGGTACAGGCGCGCGGCGCGATGCACGAGCTCCTCCCGGTCGACCGCACCGCACGGGTAGATAGTAAAATCGTAATACCCACGCCGAAATTCTGCACGGCATGCCGCTACTCCGGGCAGATTGTCGACCATCAGCTTCTCGTAATCATGCGGCGTGACGATCGAATCGCGCAACAAGTCGTCGAACGGCAGCAGTCCCATCCTATCGAACGGAATCCGACCCGTCGACCGGTCGACCAGATAGTCGGGCAGCGGAAAGTCGAGTTTGTAGCGCAACTCCTCGAGTGCATTATTGAGCAGATCGAGCATGGTCACACCCGGATCGTGGGCGTTGTAATCTGTCCATCGCTCGCCGCTCAGGCGCTGCAACATGTCGACAGACTGCCGCCGGAGACGCTCGTAATGATTGTCGTTCCGCTCGCGCCGCTCGATGTATTTTGCCGTGTTGTTCATTCTCAATTTAATTCTCAACGTAATGCCAGTTCCCGAAGATGGGATGTGGTGCTCCATAGGCAAGAAAGATTAAACGCCCTATTGGCCGTCGAGTCGATTCCTTTAGATTTCACACACTGGGGAACTTCAGACCACCTCCATATACGGTTCGTCCCACAGGCGTGTGATGTGGTATCTGATGTCGATCCCGTCGCCATAGTCGAACGATGTGCGCGCCTGCAACACACAGGCGTACCCTTTCTTCGCCCATCGCAGGCGGATCCGATGGCCGCGAATGCCGTAATGCGACGACACTTTCGCGATCCTGGGCCGAGCGCCGAAACAATGCACGGCCGTGGCGACCATCAGGCTATGTTTACCCGTATTTTTGCGTCCGCACCCCGCAACCACCTCCAGCGCCCAGCACCCTTCCAACTCGCCGGTTATGTCGTGCCAACGCCCGTCGGCGGGAACTTTGCCGTCGGCGAATACTCCGCGGCGCGATGTGGTGCTAAGCGTACCGTTCAGCACGACATCTCCTCCGGCATCGCCCAACGACACCGTTCCGTCGACTCCCATAACGGCCAACCGACGCCCTCTCGACCCTATCGACAGCGATCCCGTCTCCTCGTCGAGCGCCACTTCCCACAACCCCTGTCCGTCGCCCGCTTCGCGACACACCGACAGCACGACGCTCTTGCCCGGTTCCGGAGCCAGTATCAGTCCGGCATCGGGCTCCTTGCGCAGGCCGTCGTCGAGCAGGTTGAGTGTCGAGTCGATCAGATTCTCGAAATCGAGCCCGGCAGGCCGCGCACCGTCACGGAACGACGCCTTTAGGGTTTGTCTGTTTCTTTTCGGCATTTTTTACTTCGTTAAATAGAGGATCGCTTCTCCTCCGTAAAATTATTACATTGCTCCGCGAAATGATCTTGCATTTTCGTGTAAAGTTCTCATTACATTGGTCTCTGCACTCGCTCGACGTCATCGAATGCACGTCGTCGGACTTTGGCCTTATATGGAATTTTTTTCTGACGGCTGGCAAATTTCAACTACCGACACCCGAATGTATGATAAATATCGATAATCTTCTGCAGGACGAGAGCCCTTCACAACGCACTCTGTATGCCCGTTATCCATTCCCTGTCATCACCAGTTGCCGCCCCACCGCCATCTCGCCGATCCCGAACGGCACATCGCCCGTGGGCGGAAAAAGGTGTTCGCGGGCCGGAACGAATATCGCGTATGGTACCGTGGGGCGGAGCTCACCTCCCGGACTGTCGAACTCCTCGATGGTATAACCGCCATCCGTGCGACGCACAATGCGGATCAGCGACAGCTTTTCCAGCGACGCGACATAGGGCTGCGAGCGGATAGCCTCTGCAATCTCGTCGTACATGAGCACCGAACCCAATTGTGGCGTCTGGTGACTCCCCTGCCATGGAGCTATCATCCTGTCACACAGCTCTTTAAGTCGCGCGCGGCAGTGACCTGTCGAGTACCCGGGCCTGAACTCGCCCATGCCTCTTACCAGCACCTCCTCATAGCGCGGATTGATCACATCGACGAATGCCACGGCCGGACTGGCGCACTGGGCAAGGTATCTCTCTATCTCCATGATCTGCCTGCCCGTCATTCGCGGCCGCCACCCTTTACTCCCCTCACGGTCGGTCGACGGAATGACCACTACGGTGACCACACCCTGCCTGTTGCCCTTGGTATCCATGTCGGGGAAACATTTGGCGCAGGCGATCGCGGGGAACTCCTGCATCGCCAGACGCTCGTAGTCGCGCGCCGTGACCGCTCGTCCGCGATGGGTGACATGTTCCGAAAAACGGATCATCTTCTCATCAGGTCCCTCGACGCTTCGCCCCTTTGCCATAGCCGAGAGCCGTTGCACATCCGACACTCCCGGAAGAGGTTTCTGTAACTCCACGGTGTCGTCTCCCGCGTCGACGATATCTCCCTCTGCGGTCAGGCAAATGGCGTTAGGCACTATCCGGCGCAGAACGGGGACATGGGCAATCCCCGAGACCATCGTTGCGCGGAACCACAACGTGCCATTCTCGTCGCGCAATGCGGCATCGATGATATCGGGAATATCGAACCCGATCATACCCGCTCCCGAGAGGTTGTCGGTGGTGTCGCACAGGATCACATCGTCGGGCAATTCACGCCAGTCGTAGCCATCGCCCCAGAACCACCTCACGGCGGGGCATCCGTCCATCTCGCGCTCCATCTCGGCAAAATCGAACCACAGGCGCAGGTACTCGCCGCCCTGCACCCCGTCCAGTCCGAAGAAAAGATGCGCATCGCCCGTCACCGAAGCTATCAGCGGCACCGAGCGGCGGTCTCTGTTGGGGTACACCTTTCTGATGCCTAAAGGATGTATATGCCAGAAACCAACATCGTGGCGCGCATCGCACTCGTGCAGATCGATATGATCAGATGCGCGATAATCGGCCGTAATGCGTTCGACGAGCGGTGTGATCGGGGGTTCAAGCTCCTCGACAGCACCCTTCTTTTTGAGCAGTCGTTGCGAAAATAGCGTCCGGTAGCGCTGCTCGCCGAAACCCATGTCGGGTGCGGTCATGGTGAAGCGTATAAAGCCCGTTTTCGAGTGGATCGAGTAGTCGTAATCCTGTTCTCCGACCATCGTGGCAGGCATTTTCTCGAGCGGAATACCACTCAGGGTGCTCTCTGCAGTCGGAAGTCCCGCAGGGTCGGAGACGAACATCGACCACGTCTCGCGACCCGCAATATCGTGCCACCTGTAGTCGCGCAGATAGTGTGCATCGAGACGGAACGAACTGTTGTCGATCTGCACGCCATAGGCGCGGTAGTGATCGTACAGACTCGTGGCGGGGAGCTGACCCCAACTGATGTGCAGGTCGAGGCTGTCGGTATGCTTTACCGCCATCTCGTAGCTCCCGACCACGAACCACGCTCCACGCTCCGCCCCCGATCCGAAAGGAGGGAACGGCTTCGAGTTGTCTATCCGCCCCAGGTCGTTATACACCGCCAGCGCAGTAAGCCCATCGACACTGACATCCACCACGATCCTCTTGAGCACGAACTCCCTGATCCATGAATAGGGATACAGCCACGCGTCGAGATTCAGGTATATCTTCAGTGCCGGAGAAGGCGTGTCGAGCCCGTGTATCTCGTCGGTGCATGGTGCGGTGGCGGGGAACTCCTGCGGCAGGGTGCAACGGAGCGTCAGGTTGTCGGGATTGCCATCGCCCGCCGCGATGTGGACTCTTCGGATCTTTTTCCACCCCGTTTCGGTGCTGATCTCGACATAAAAAAGGTCGGTCAACAGGCGCGTCGTCTCCTCCGGGGCGAGGCTCGAACGTGCCGTTTCGAGAAGATCGGCGAAGGCGTGCGATTCCGTTTCGAGGCGCAGCACAATCGTGCGCCTACCCTCGCGAAGCAGCAACGCCGACGACGAGACGATAAATCCCGGCGACTGCGACCACCGCAGATCGTGTCTGTCGGCGAACAGAAACCCTTCCTCTCCGTCGGGCAGTTCGCGCACCTCGACCGACGTCACACAATCCAACGCCGAGGCAGGATATAGCTTCCCCTCGCGCATATAACGGACAGCGACTACTCTCCGCACAACGGCATCTTCGAGCACCATATCATCGGTCGGACGAAAGATCGCATCGGGCGACGACCGCAGCCGGAACCCCGTATCGCATCCCACCTCGACCGCCTGCCTCACCCCTTTCTCGAGCGCCACCCACAACGTCGATGGCTGCGGAACGAGGTAGTCGATGCCACCTATCTCATCGATATACCAGCGCGGCAGATCACCCAAACGGCGATTGAACGCCCCTGCCGCTTCGCTGAGATTATGTAGAAAGGTGTAGAGCAACGCCTGTGCGGGTTCCATGCACTCGTCGGGCGCGGGACCATTCCCGAGTCCGGACAGCCGCTCGAGTTCGGGCAGCAGTTCGCGGAAGTAGCCGTCGGACATGCCACGCAGGTTGTAATAGCGCAGCCACCCCGCCACCTCCAACGCCCGCCCGAGCAACGAGAGCTCGTCGCTGTCGACAGCATCGGGGCTTCGGACAGATGTGATTCGCTCCAGCCTGCCGTCACGGGTCAATCCGTCGGTTTTTTTCATGTTATATCGTGGTGTGTCATAATGTGACCCTCGTCGGGTGCGCGATCCGATTCATTTCAAGAGATCGTAATGCGTAAACAGCGGCGACAGGATAGTATGTACTGATAGTGTCGGGTCGCCCGATTCCGGGCCCAGGCAGTAAAGTCGGGTATCATGCCGACCTACCCCATCTACGAACGAGTTATCTTACACATTCATGTAAAGTATCCCTCCCATCAGCGCATGGTTTATAAGCGGCCTATGATCCATACGGCTGCGTTCGCGATTCTTACACTCTACTTGATAGCCCCCCATTGCATGACACTGTACGCAAGCGACTACTGCTATTGCCGCATTCATCTGTTCTCCTAAAGATCGGTACCCTCTCTGAAATAGAACGGGAATACCATGTTACTGCGGCTATTGGTCTCGCGCACACGGTAATCGAGAGCGATCCACAGCACCCCCTGCGCCGGCTCGCCGAGATCGATCTTCACCGACAGCAGTTCGATCCGCGGTTCATGCTCCAGTACCGCCTGCTCCACCACATCGGCTATCATCGTCTTCTCCGACAAGGTGATCTCTGCGAATACCCACCGCCGTATGCCGCAGCCATAATCGAACCTCATCATGCGCTCGCCAGGCGCTGTTGATAACAATATCCTCAGGCTCTGGCGGATATCCTCCTCGCCCGACACCATCTCGGCTCCCGACTCCTTGGTGAATGCAGGCGGAAATGCCCATCCGACACCCAGATAGCTCTTTACTTCGTCCATCGTCATCCTCCTATCATTACCGTCGGGCAACCAATCACTATACTCCCTCCGTGGGCACATGTGTCGCCCATACGTGCGGCGGGTTTACCGCATATCTGCACCGTTGCCGAGCCTTTGACTATCGTGTCGGGCGGCCCTACACAGACACATGTATCGCCCATAACGGCAGCTGGCAACTTGCCAATCAGCACCGTAGGCGCTCCCGGACCCACTATCGGCCCTCCGACATGCGGTATGGGCGGCAAACCGGGCGTCACCATCGGACAGGTATGCATATCGGTTATTCTTGCAGCAGGTGGCATTTTGTTTTCATTATTAAATTATTCGATCGGTATAGCGGATTTGGCAAGACATTTCAATTAATCGAAGAGGTAACGTGATGCTTTATTTCGAAAGTCATAACCTCGCCGGCACGCTAACCTCGACCTTTTCGCCTTACGACAGTCCCGCGGTGGTCGAAGCATCGAATGTAACGAAACACTTGTAGTTCTATGGCCTGCTTACAACGGGTTATGACCGATGTTGACATAACACCGTTTTGTGCCGCCCGAAACCGTGATATTGCTATCTAACGCACTGTCGGAGTACATCAAAACCGAGAACGTGACTAACGGATATGCCAGATTAGGGATGCATGATACCGCGCACTCCACAGAAAATACCCATCCCCCTTTACTCAATTAATCATCACCATAGCCCCCTTCACAGTAGTAGTTCCCGAAGCCGAGAATTCTGCCGATGCCGTGCCCTTGGCCGCGAGACTTGCATCGGCTTTGGCCTCGACGTTCAGGCCCTTGAGCTTCAGGTCGGTCTTGGCCTGTATCGAGGCTGCACTGCCCGCCTCTATGGCGATAGCGGTTTTCGCTTTGAGGGTCAGTGCTTTCGACGATTCTATGGTTATGCCGCTGTCGTTCATCGTCACTTTGTTGCCATTCTGGTCGGCGAGCGCTATGCCCTTATTCTTGTCGCTGATCACGACGCTGTTTTTACCCGGAGTCTGGATCGTGACCGACTTATCTTTTTCGTCGAACATGAGCCTGATCTTCTCGCGGGTCACCAAGGCACGGATGTCATTCTCCGCAGTCAGCTCATAGGGCGACTTACGCTTTCCGCTGTACAGACTGCCCAGCACCACCGGATAGCACGGGTCGTTATTGAAAAACCCCACCACCACCTCGTCGCCCGCATCAGGGATCGTGAATACGCCATAGCCATTGCTCGCCCACGTCGACGCCAGTCGCGCCCACACCACATTGTTATCGCCGTTCAGCGTGGGTATCTCGATCTGCACACGTCCGTTTTTCGCCGGATCGCCGTCAGATTTTACCATCTTGCCAATATGGAGTCCGCCTATCGCGGGCAGTAATCCCGAGGCCGGAGGAGCTGTCGTGTGGCGCTTGTCGGTCATCATCTCGGGCGGTATCCCCATGTGCACGATTGTCTCCCAGTCGCCTTCGCCGATCGTGTGCTCCACCGCGCCTGCGTAGGCTGTGCCGTCGAAATGCTTACCGAAGCCGCTCAACTCTATCTTCGACCCCGCCGTGACCTTTGTCAATCCCGAGAATGTCACAGTGCCCTCTATTCGCGACATGCCGGCACGGAGCCTGTGTGCATCGGCCCACGTTGCGAGGGCGCCGGTGTCGGGAGCGCTCACCGTCTGGAGCTGCCACTCCTTCATCCCTGCCGTGGCGGCGAGTTTGGCTGCGTCGTCCGATCCCTGGGCGTTGAGCAAAGGCTTTTTCGACTTTCCGGCAATGCTCTTTTGCACCGTCGGATCCCACGCCGAGGCCCCTATGTCCGACAACTGCCCGCGGGCCGAAACATCGGCATTGAACGATACTATGTCGGGGCCATACGAGAGGGTCAATACCGACGACTGCCTGACATCGGGCTTACCGACCGTCATCTTCGCTCCCTCGACCACAGCCACCATCCCATTGCGATCGGCCAGCGAGAGGACGAAATCCCAGTCGGTACTGTAATATTGCACCAGCTCGCCATACTTCGCCTTAGTGCCCTCGACCGACGATGTCAGCGCAGAATATTCGCCGATCACGGCTTTCATGGCCGCGCTGTCGGTCGAGTCTGCGAACACCCGGCTACGGCGCCCCTGGGTCATTGCGAAGGCCTTGTCGCGGCACTCCACCCTCAGCACGCCTTCGTTTCCGGGGCCGATCTCGAGCCCGTGCGAGATAACGATGCCATCGAACAGGGGCGATTCTTCGTCGCCGTAGCCCGCCTCTATGCGAATAGCGGTTCCGATGGCAAATGTGTCGTTGTCGCTCTCGGGTACCGACGCCGAGGGCATATCGCCCGCCCGGTACAGCAACACGGCCCGCCCGATACGATTCACAGCCTTCTCGACATGCGCCGAGATAAAGCCGAACGTCGCGCCCACGGCCGTCCCCTTGCTGTAAACCGAGCAGCGCACCAGCGAGCCTTTTTCTTTATTCGGAGAATCGGACATATTCAGTAATGTTTTCGGTGTCTTTCTTTTAGTAAGTTGCAATTCTTATTCGATCCTCTGGTTGATGTTGCCAGAGATCAGGCGGTCTATTCACTAATGCAGATCCTTTGTCGCCTGCGTCGGTTCGCGATAACCCGTGTTGCTTGCGCATAATCGACGACCGGGTTTTTATAGCCCAAAGATTCTACAAGTGCCGGACGACGTTGCCGCCTTTCGACAACGGACAATGTTGCCGCCTTTAGACAGATGCCGATCGACGTTGCTGCCCGATGCAGAGAGATCACCCCCTACTCATTTCCGTTTCAAAGGCGGAAATACCACCTCTGTCCCCGGCTCTATGTGGCGGAATCCGGGCAGGCCGTTGGCACGCGCCACATCGACACAGTACGAGGCATCGCCATATATCTTGTCGCACCATCGAGCGAGTGTTTCGCCGTCGGTCAGGCAGATCCGGCGCGTGAGGTCGGGCGAGCTGCGTCCCACCTGCCGTGCCTCTGTCAAAGGATCGAGATAGCCCTCGATGCCCACCTTCACCTTCACCCTCAACGGCGACCCGTCGGGTCGGAAAAGCGTGTAGTCGTAATCGAGCGCCGTCAGCCGCCCCTTGAAGATAAAATTACCCCAACTGAGTTTAAGGAAATTGGGTTGGTGGGTCTCGCCGTTGATGCGGTAGGCTATCTTTTCGAACTCATCGACCAGATCGGGTATCGTAGTCGGTTTCTCGCCTTTCATAAGAGGTATCACTCCCGTCTCGTCGAAAACGAACTCGAACGAGAGAGCGGTCTCTTTGAGCATATAGAACGTCTTGGGCGGCACCGAAGTCCCGGGGTTCTTGCCTCCGTTGTACTTCGCCTTGCGGGCGTACTTCAGCGACGAGGGGTTGATCTGTACCTCGATACTGCCGCTCTCGCTCGAGAATTTGGCATCGCTGTATCCGAAGATCTTCATCTTATCGCTCATCGTCGCGGTTTTTTCTCCGGTTACGGTCCATGGTTCTTTTCAGCTCTTCGAGTATCTCGCGCTTAAGCTCACCGAGGGCTTCGTCGGTTACCGGCCTGTCTTGCTGTTGGTCGCGGGTAACGGTCGTAATGACACGTATCTCTTTGATCGTAATTGCCATATCACTTTTCGCGTTCGAGTGTTGTGTAAGCCAGTTCGATGCTCTCTACCGCCACATCATTCTTCTGCGACTCGAAAGGCTCGGCGTTCCACTTCACCGGCCACGCCCTTGCACACAGCCATTGGGCCAGAGGCTGCCTCTGCTCGTCGTAAAGCACTATCTCGACATTGCGTGGCACGATAGGTTTTATGAAACCTCCTCCGATAGTGTCTCGCACCCAGGCACCGAAGTCGCTGTCCTTGGGCATCAGGGCGCGCTTCAGGACCAGATTGCCGTGCCGCGCACCCTTCGGGAGTTGTAGTCGGTAGTCGTTGGTCCCTCCCTCCGCTA
>QMCE01000580.1_pt1 | contig 22518 bp, 11 predicted proteins | sample 1821851 | NCBI WGS metagenome assembly QMCE01 (sample SAMN09453174, study PRJNA476694) | Termite gut metagenome, whole genome shotgun sequencing project. | isolation source: worker | host: Odontotermes sp. | place: South Africa:Pretoria | collected 2016-01-28 | reverse complement strand
CATCATTTTTATTGCCAATATACAATCCCCCTGTTTTTTTGAGCGTCAATCTATCGCTAACATAAATCTTTAGGAGCTTTTTGGCAACATCATTCTTTGGGCGATTCTTATTATAGATTTCGGACTTCGTCTCAGTGCTCGCAAATCGGGCAAAAAGCGTCATTTTTGCCCGATGGGATGTGATTTGGCGGTAAAACAAGTCGCTGCGCTCGCCTCACGTCACAAATATAGTGATGACCTCCACCCACAGGCTGGTATAGAATATCCAGTAATGTGATGCACCCAAGAGGTGAAACGCGGTCGTACCGCAAAACGCGGCGAGGAGTCCATCAGCGGAACATGCCAGGCGGCGCGGAAGCACGCCTGTCGTTATCTGGCCTATTTCTCATATTGCTCCAACCGCCGCTTCGATCTGTCCAGCATGCTCGCAAGACGGCCCTATGTCGCCTTGAGGATTGAACCCATGCCTAAAAATAGCGGTTCGTGATTATTCGCCCGGCAATTAAAAATCGTAATTTTTAGAAATGTAATATGTTGATTTAATTGATTTGTTTAATAAGCGTATCAATAGCAATATACTCTATAGACAGACTTTATATTCACCCGGCTATTAAAAGTCACAGTTTTTGCAAATATAATAGGTTGATTTTGTTGATGTTTTATTGCAAAACTGATTGATATGTTTAATGGCCGGATCAATAGCTTGCCCTTTTGAAAATTGCTTTTCATGGGCTCCAGGCAGGGCAATCGCTTGAAAGTAAAGAATCATCTTTTATGACAATTCCGCCCCCTCTTTTCCGTCATCCCGGCGAAAGTCGGGATGACGTGTTATGGGGCTTCATATCTTTTCAAGCGATTGCCCTGGGGCTCCAGGGATGACCGCTTGAATAAGATCAAGACCTGAGAAAAGATGAAAAGCTGGCGTAGCTCAACGGTAGAGCACCTGATTTGTAATCAGGCGGTTGCGGGTTCGATTCCCATCGCCAGCTCCAGTAATATCAATAAGTTCCTCAATTTTGGCGAAACTTATTGTTTGCTTTTGGTCAATACTACTCTGCTCAATTTGTGCCTAATATCACTTGAACTTTCATAATAAATGTAGATGTAGCATATAGTTTTGGCATGTTCTGATGTTCCGGCCAGGCATGAGCGTTAGACAATTCGATAAAATATTGGAAATTCCGCCCCAAGAGAATGCAGCCTTTGTAGCGGCGATGTAGGATGTCCTGTCGGCGCCGCAACGATGTTTAAGCATTATGGCCAGGGCTTCCGTGATCAACAAGACTGGCTCCTGCCAACCGCCATTGGCCGTGATTTATGGACATCGGGCTCTTTTCATCTATGTCGCACCCGCGCAGACGAATGATCTCGGTCAGGCGCAGACCGGCGCACAGAGACAGAAACGCCATGTCCCGCCGGATTGGCGAATATTTTTCCAGTTCAACCGGAAGCCTTTGCGTCTCTTATGGGCTAGAGCATTTTAAACATTAAAAATTTTAAAAGAGCCTAAAACGCTCGGCGGACGGCTTTGCGGCCGTCCTCGGAACTTCATGTATCACTGGACGGACATACTTTAGATGGGGTTGCCTATATTTGAACCGTAAAACTCAGCTTGTAGCGCATACGCCTGAAAATCAATACAGAAAGTTTCACGCCGCCCCGTCCGGCCACAAACCGTTCTGGCGCAGGGCTTCTCCGGTGATGAGGCCCACGCAGGCGGCGAGGTTGATGCTGCGGACCTCCTGGCGGATGGGCACTCGCAGGAGCCCCGCCATTTCTTTTTTTACGGCTTCCGGCAAGCCTCTCGTCTCCGGTCCGAAAACGAGCCCGGCGTCCGCCGGAATTTTGACGGAGCAGTAAAGCTCTCCCCCCCGCGCGGAGGTCCCATAAAGTTTTCCGCCCAACCAGTTGTTTTTAAAGCTTTTCCAGTTCGGCCACAGGGCCAGGTCCAGGTGCGGCCAGTAATCCAGCCCGGCTCTTTTCAGTTGCTTGTCGTCAATTTTAAAGCCCAGGGGCTCTATTAAATTCAGCCTCAGTCCCAGGGCCGCGCACAAGCGGCCTATGTTCCCAGTGTTGGGCGGTATCTCCGGTTCGTACAGTATTATCTCCATAAAATCAATGCCTTGTAATATTTAAAAATACGGGCGAAAAGGCCGAAACCAGCTATTGAGCGGCCGCTCCAAAACATGGCACGACAGTTGCTTCTCATAGGGTGACAAGTTGGCTCGCGACATTTGTTTGACGGGACTCCAACAGAGAGGTAAGAGCATGTCCTTCAATTTTCAAAACAGCCTCTTTTCCGGCAAAGTAAATAACATGGCGGGAACCCTGGGGCTCCGTCTGGCCCGCCACGACATGTCGGCCACCAATCTGGCCAATATGGACACCCCCGGCTTTCGGGCCAAGCACCTCAATTTTGAAAAGGTTCTGGCCTCGGAACTCATGAGTTCGCCCGGCGAACTCCAGATTCGGGCCACCGACGCGGACCACATCAACACCAAAGATCCGGGCAAAGCCTTCTCCCGCGCCTCCAGCGCGGTGCGGCGTTCCCCTTACGGCTGGGACGAATATGACGACGACATTCTGGATATCGACAAGGAAATGACCTTGCTCACCAAAAACCAGCTTATTTATAACACAACCGTGCAGATGCTGGCCAAATCTTTTGAAGGCCTTAAAGAAGCGATGAGCAGCGGAGGAGGCGCGTAATCATGGATTTCTTGAACTCAATGGACATAAGCCAGTCGGGTCTTTCCAGTCAGCGCCAGCGCATGAACCTGGTGTCGATGAACCTCAGCCACATGAACACCACCCGCACGCCGGACGGCGGCCCCTATCGCCGCAAGGTGCCCATATTCGAAACCGCGCCCTATTTCAGCGGCGCGCGCGGCACGCGCCCCCGCCTGGACGGCGAATTGCAGGACGTTCAGGTGCGCGAGGTGATGGAAGACCGCCGCGATTTCAAATTGGTCTTCGATCCCGCCCACCCCGACGCCGACGAGTTCGGCTATGTCCTGATGCCCAACATCAACGTGGTGCAGGAAATGGTGGACCTGGTTTCGGCCAAGCGCAGCTATGAAGCCAACATCACGGCGGCCACCGCCGCCCAGAGCATGGCCGTGAAGTCTCTGGAACTCCTCAGAGCGTAATTAAAGCCGGAGGTTCATATTATGATGATACGTTCAGTGGGAAACGCCGCAACTCCGGCTCTGGAACTTTCCAACACCAATAAAATAGACGAGCGTCCCGGCTTCGCCGATCACCTGAAGGCCACCCTGGCCACCGCCAACGTCCTGCAGCATCAGTCGGGCACGGCCCAGCAGGAACTGGCCACGGGCAAGAACGGCAACATCCACGAGACCCTCATCGCCATGAACAAGGCCAGCGTGTCCTTCAAGATGGTGATGGAAGTCCGCAACAAAGTCATATCCGCTTATCAGGAAGTCATGAGGATGCAGGCTTAAGGACTTACGCATATCAGGTTAGATGGGGGGCGGACGCTTTTTCCGCCATACTTTGTTGAAAAAGAAAAGCGGCTCGGGATGACCCGTCAGGTCTATCCCTTCGCCGCTTTTCTTTTTCGCCTCGTCTGGCGAAAAAATCGCCTCGCCCGTGCTCTCCACGGGCTTTTTTATGTGGATTTTTTACGGTTTTAAAAATGGAGACGCCAGCCTGGCAACATTAATTTGCGTTTATGTTGTGAGGCTTCCCGCCCCGCTAAAAGCTGTTTCAGTTTATTATCATGTAACTATTGTTTTGTTCGTTTAAAAATGGTTGATTCAAAAACCAATATCGTATACATTGTATAAATTATGCGTTCCGATGTTGATATCCAAAAGGTAAATCTATGACTTGCGATAACTTGTTAAAGGCCATTGCCGACCCGAACAGGACCCTGTACGTCAAAGCCGGGGGCGAACTGGGCGCGGCGGACGATACGAACCTTCAAGGCATAATTCCCCAATACCCGGTGGCGGGTCTGGGTTGCCCGGCCTTCAGGAAAGAATACGGGCTGAAATACGCCTACGTGGGCGGCGCGATGGTGGGAGGCATAAGCTCCAGGGCTATGGTGCGCGCTCTGGCCGAGTGCGGCGCCCTGGGCGTTTTCGGGGCCTCGGGTCTCCCGCCCGCGCGGGTGGAAGACGAAATCGCCGCCCTTAAAAAAGAACTGGGCGGCAAGAGCTTCGGCTCCTGCCTCATCAACGCGCCCCACGATCCCAGCCTGGAAGAAAAGGTCGTGGAAATATATCTGAAGCATGGGGTGGACCTCATCGAAGCCTCGGCCTTCATGCAGATTTCCCTTTCCCTGGTGCGCTATCGCCTGTCGGGCGCCCGGCGCAATCCCGACGGCTCCATCCACGCGCCCAACCGCATCATGGCCAAGGTCTCCCGCGTGGAGCTGGCCCGCCGCTTTTTCAGCCCCCCGCCGGACAAGCTGGTGAAGGAGTGCCTGGCGCGGGGCTTTATAACCCAGGCGGAAGCGGACCTGGCGCCCCACCTCCCCGTGGCCGGCGATTTGACGGCGGAGGCCGATTCCGGCGGCCACACTGATTTCCGCCCGGCCCTGGCCCTGTGGCCGGCTATGGTGGCCGCCGCTCGCGAGGCCAAGGAAAAGCACGGCTATGCTTATACATTAAGAGTGGGGGCCGGGGGCGGCATAGGCACTCCCTGGGCGCTCCTGGCCGCCAGGGCCGCCGGGGCCTCCTACTTCGTCACCGGCTCCATCAACCAGTCCTGCCTGGAATCCGGCCTCTCGCCCGCCGGGCGCGAGCTTCTGGCCAAGGCCGGGCAGGCCGACGTCACGGTGAGCCCGGCGGCCGACATGTTCGAGCTGGGGGCCAAGGTTCAGGTTTTGAAATTCGGAACCCTTTACGCCATGCGGGCCCAGAAGCTGGCCGACGCCTATCGCCTCTACCCTTCCATCGACGAAATTCCGGCTTCGGAAAAGGAATTTTTCGAGACCCAGGTTTTTAAGCAGCCTTTGAACGACATCTGGGAACAGACCCGCGATTTTTTCGCGGAGCGCGATCCCGAGCAGATAAGCCGCGCCGAGGCCGATCCCAAATACAAGATGGCCCTGGTTTTCCGCTGGTATCTGGGCCAGGCCTCCCGCTGGGCCATAGGGGGGGTGGAGGAACGCCGCCCCGACTGGCAGATTTTCTGCGGCCCGGCCCTGGGGGCTTTCAACGAATGGGCCAAGGGCTCCTTCTATGAAAAGCCTGAAAACCGCAAGGTGGCGGATTTGGCCATGAACCTTATGTACGGCGCTGTTATGCTTTTGCGGCTGGACCTGGCCGCCTCCTCAGGCGCCCTGCCTTATACCGAAATTCCAAGGCTTACGCCAAAGCCTTTGGCCGATATTGTTCAATATTTGTGACGCTCCGCAAATCTTTTTTTTCGTATTTAAGGCGGCGCGGGCGGTAAACCCGCGTCCCGGCTGACCAGCCATGAAAGCCGACCAGCTTGCCGCGGATGAGGATGCGAAGCATCCTATGGGTCCAGGGCTTGAGCCCTGGGGGCGCGCGGTCCGGTGAATATGTGTGTCCGCCGCCCCATTGATACAATGTTTTCAAAGGCTTTCGGGCCTTGTTTAGCCAACAGCGGCGCCTGTTAATCTAAACAAGCCGTGTACGCCGATTTTGACTGACCGCATTTGAACTGATTACGCGTTAGGATTGTGCTCATGAAACAGGATTCAGGAATTTTACCCAAGGCCGAAGCCAAAGCCTCAAGCGAACCCATCGCCATTATCGGCATGAGCTGCTTTTTTCCGGGCGCGGGCAGCCTTTCGGCCTATTGGACGGCCATCCGCGATTTGCGCGACGCCATCGGCGATATTCCCGCCGATCACTGGGAGCCCGCCGATTATTATGATCCCGATCCGGGGGCCAGGGACAAGACCTACAGCCGCCGGGGAGCTTTTCTGGATAAAATTCCTTTCGAACCTTTGAAATACGGCATAGTGCCCAATGATCTGCCGGCCATCGACAGCACCCAGCTGTGGGGGCTGGTCGCGGCCGACAGGGCCCTGGCCGACGCCGGTTATCCGGCGGGCGAGGATTTCGACCACGCGCGCACGGCGGTCATGCTGGGCGTGACCGGGGCCTTGAAGATGGTGGTTTCCCTGGGGAGCCGCCTGGCCCACCCCCAACTGGCCCGCGCCCTGAAAGACAGCGGAGTGGACGACGCGCTCGCGGCGGAAGTCCTCAAACGCTTCGGGGCCGAATTCACCGAATGGCGGGAAAACTCCTTCCCCGGCCTTTTGGGCAACGTCACCGCCGGGCGCATCGCCAATCGCCTGAATCTGGGCGGCGCCAATCTGGTGGTGGACGCGGCCTGCGCCAGTTCCCTCGCCGCCATTCGCCAGGGCGTGATGGAGCTTAGGGCCGGACAGGCCGATCTCGTCGTTTCCGGCGGAGTGGACACTTTCAGCGATCCCTTCATGTACACCTGCTTTTCCAAGACCCCGGCCCTCTCCCCCACCGGCGAGGTCCGGGCCTACGACCAGGACGGCGACGGCACCATGCTGGGCGAGGGCGTGGGACTGTTGGTGCTGAAACGCGCTTCCGATGCCCAAAGGGACGGCGACCGCGTTTTCGCCCTCATCCGGGGCATAGGTTCCGCCAGCGACGGCAAGGGCGCCGCCATTTTCGCGCCCTCGGTGGACGGCCAGGCGCGGGCCCTGGAAAACGCCTATCGGGAAGCCGGGCTTTCTCCGGCTTCCGTGGGGCTGGTCGAAGGCCACGGCACGGGCACGGCCGTGGGCGACGCGGTGGAGGCCGAGGCCCTGACGCGGGTTTTCCAAAATTCTTCTTCCGCAAAAAATCCCTGGTGCGCCTTAGGTTCCGTAAAATCCCAAATAGGCCACACCAAGGCCGCCGCCGGCGTGGCCGGCCTCATCAAGGCGGCCCTGGCCCTTCATTACAAAGTCCTGCCCCCCACGGCCAAGGTCAAAAAGCCCTTGAAGCCCCTGGCGGCCAAAAAGTCGCCCTTCCACCTTTCCGCCCAGGCCCGCCCCTGGCTCTCCCGCGAGCCGCGCCGGGCCGCCGTCAGCGCTTTCGGTTTCGGCGGCAGCAATTTCCACGCCGTTCTGGAAGAGGCCTCTCCCCGCAAGACGGAGGCGGAGGGCCGGCCAGACATTGAAATTTTCGCCGCCTCCGGCCCCTCCCGCTCGGCCCTGGCCTCCTCTTTGGAACAGCTTCTGAAGGGCGAGGGCCGCCTGGCCGATCTGGCTCTTTCCAGCCGCCGCAATTTTTCCGCCCAGGAGCCCTGCCGCCTGGTCATAGCCGCCCGCGCGGACGAAATGGCGGATTTGGCCAGACGCGCCCTGAACATGACGGCCTCCCCGGATTTTTCCGAAGATAATATTCCAGAGGGCATATATTTCGGGAGCGCGCCCCCCGAGAGCGCCTCCTTAGGCTTTCTCGCCCCCGGAGCGGAGAGCGCGGCGCGGGGCATGTTTCAGGAACTGGCCACGGACTGGCCGGAAATGATCGAGGCTTTGAGCGAGGCCGAAGCCTCTCTCGCGGCCGAGGCCCCCGAACTCGCCCCCCTGGGCCTGCTCCTCTATCCGCCGGACCTGGCCGCCCGCGAGCACAAGGCCGCCTGGACCCAGGATTTCAAGGACATGCGCCCCCGCGCCGCCGCCGCCCTGGCCGCGCATCGGGGCCTGGCCCGCGTTTTGGCCCGTTTCGGCCTCTCCCCCGCCAAAACCCTGGGCCCTTCGGACATGGCGGAACTGGCGAAGGCCGAAAACAAATCCATCGCCCTGTGGCTGGAAGTCGGCCCCGGCCGCGCCCTCTCCCGGATTGCGGCCAAAAGCGGCCTTAAAACCCTGGCCCTGGATCAGGGCGCGGCCGGCGGCGGGCGGCTGGACCTGGCCCGCTTCCTGGCCCGCCTGGCCTCCTGGGGCCTGGCTATTGATTTCACGGCCTGGCCCCAGACCCAGACCGAAACCCGCGCGGCCACGGGCTTTACGGTGAGCCTTTCCGGGGCCAACCAGTTCGTCAAAAAAGAAATTCCGCCCTCGCCCCCCCGCGCCCCGCTTGCGGCTCAGCCCGCCGCGCCCGCTGAAAATCCATCCCTCGCGGCCATAGAGGCCATAGAAGCCCTGGGCCGCCAAACGGCCCTCCAGCATCAGGAATTTTTACGGGCGCAAACGGAAACCCTCACCCTGCTTAAGGAACACCTGCGTGCGGACGCGTCAACGGCTCCCCTCGCGACCGGCCATAAAAATATCCCGGCGACCCATGCAGTGGTCCGCACGCACGAGACGCCGCAAGATATTATGCGCATAAAAAATATCCCGGCGGCCCATGCCGTGGTCCGCACGCACGAGACGCCGCAAGATATTATGCGCATAAAAAATATCCCGGCGACCCATGCCGTGGTCCGCACGCACGAGACGCCGCAAGATATTATGCTCATAAAAAATATCCCGGCGGCCCATGCCGTGGTCCGCACGCACGAGGCGTCGCAAGATATTATGCTCATAGTGGCCGAAGAAACCGGCTACCCCGTGGAAATGCTGAATCTGGACATGAACCTGGAGAGCGATCTGGGCCTCGATTCCATCAAAAAGGTGGAAATCATGGCCGTATTGAGCGAGCGCTGCCCGGAAATGCAGGCCTTCGGCGCGGAAAATATGGCCGGCGTGACCACTTTGCGCGACCTGGCGCAACTGGCGGGAGGAATAAAGGCCCCCGCGCCCGCCGCCCAGCCTCAAGCCAGTAAGGAAAGCCTGTGGCGGGACCTCTTGGAACTGGTCTCCGCCGAGACGGGCTATCCGCCGGAAATGCTCTCCCGCGAGATGCGGCTGTCGGAAGATTTGGGGCTGGACTCCATTAAAATGGTGGAAATAGCCGCCCTGGTGGAGGAACGCCTGGAAACCGCGCCCCTTTCCGCCGCCGCTTTGTCTTCTATGGCCAGCCTGGGCGATCTTTGCGCGGCTCTGGATGGAAACGCCGCCGCCCTTCCGGCCTCCGCCGACCTCAAGGCGCCGCCCCTGGACGGCGAAGATTTGATTCTGACCCTGGTGGCCGAGGAAACGGGCTACCCCAAAGAAATGCTGAACCTTTCCATGAAACTGGAAAGCGACCTGGGCCTTGATTCCATCCGCCGGGTGGAAATCATGGCCGCCCTCTCCGAACGCCTGCCCGGAGCCGACCTGCCGGACATGACCCAGGTGATGGGCGGCCTGGAAACTTTGGGCGATTTATTGAAATTTCTGCCCGGCCAGGCGCCGCCCGCCGCGCCGGCCCTTTCAGCCGCGCCGGCCGCATATTCGTCTCCCGAAAAGATACTTTTTGAGGTCGTCGCCCGCGAGACGGGCTATCCGGCGGAGATGCTGAACCTTTCCATGAATCTGGAAAGCGACCTGGGCCTCGATTCCATCCGCCGGGTGGAGATCATGGCCGCCCTTTCCGAAGCCGCGGGCGGCGAGGGGCGGGATTTGGCCGCGCTCCTGGCCGAGGCCCGCACCCTGGGCGATTTGCTGAAACTTATGGATGATTCTTCAGCGGAGCCCGGCGCGCCGGAAGCCGCGCCGGAAGAAAGTCCTCGCCGGGGGCCGGGCCGTCCGCCCAAGAACAGCCCTCCCTCCTTCAACGTTACGGAAGCGGCCTCTCCGGCCAAAGCCGTCGCCAATTCTTTGAGCCTCTACCGGCTGGAAATGAAAAACCAGTATCCGGCGGCCCGCGAGAAGCGTTTCGGGCTCCCCTCCGGCGCCTCTCTTCACCTTTTGGCCGATCCCTCGCCCCTGGCCGACGAGCTGGCCGCGCGGCTTTCGGACGAAGGCCTGAAAGTCGCCCGGGCCAATTGGCGGGAGGCCGCCTCCCTCCGCAAAGCCGCGCCCCCGGCGGGCCTCATTTTGGTCTGGCCCCGGACCGGCGGGCCGGATTTGCCCCTGACCGCCTTTCAGGCCATAAGAGACGCGGGGCCGTCGCTCATCAAAAGCGCGGAGCGGGGCATGAAGTCTCTGCTTTTAGGCGCGAGCTTCATGGGCGGCAGCTTCGCTCTGAACGAGCCTGACGCGGAAAATTTCTCGCCCGATTCCGCCGCCCTCTCCGGCCTCATCAAGACGGCGGCCAGGGAATGGCCCGCCGTTCGGGCCCACGCCGTAGATCTGCCGGGCGCCGCGCTCAACGGCGAAGCCGCCTCTTTCGTGGAATCCATCCGGGGCGCGGTCGCCGTGAACAGCGTGGAGGTGGGCCTGGCCGCCCCCAGCCGCCTGGCCGCGCCCGTCCTTAAACCTTATGAGCTTTCAAAGCTTCGGGAGAGCCATATAAAAGAGGGCCAGAACATCCTGGTCACCGGCGGGGCCAGAGGGGTCACCCTGGCCGCCATGCTGGAAGTGGCCCGTTTCGCCCGCCCCCATTTCATCATTTTGGGCCGCACGCCCCTGTCGGGCCGCGAACCCCGCTGGATGGAAGGCATAACGGACGAGCCCGCGCTGCGCCGGGCCATTTACGACAATGCCGCCCAAAAGCCGGACCCAATGGAATTGGCCCGCCAGAGCCGCCTGGTAATGCGGAGCCGGGAAGTGCGGCAGGGCCTTGCGGCCCTGGAAAACGCGGGGGCCAGGGTCACCTACGTTTCCGGGGATTTGAAGTCGCCCCGCGCGGTCTCCGGCGCCGTCTCCGAAATCAGGCGCGCCCACGGCCCCATTTCCGGCTTCATCCACGGGGCCGGGCTTTTGGCCGACAGCCTCATCGAAGACAAGACGGATGAGGATTTCGAAAGCGTTTTCAACACCAAACTGCGGCTGGCCGAAAATATTCTGGCGGCCCTCTCCGGCGACCCCGTAAGCCTCGTGGCCTTCTTTTCCTCCAGCTCCGCCCGTTTCGGGCGGCGGGGTCAGGCCGATTACGCGGCGGGGAACGAATCCCTGAACAAGCTGGCCCAGTTGGCCGCCCGCCGCCATAATTGCAAAAGCCTTTCCGTCAACTGGGGTCCCTGGGACGGCGGCATGGTGGACAGCGGTCTGGCGCGCGTTTTCGCGCGGGAGGGCGTGGGCCTCATACCCGTGGACGAGGGGGCGCGGCTCTTCGCCGCCCTCATCGAGGCGCCCAAAAGCGAACCGGTGGAAATAGTAGCTCTGACCGCGGGCACCGACCTCTCCTCTCTTTAGGGAAGGCATACTTATGGAAAAAAACGACAAAAAAGGAACCAGGCCTGAAACCCGCGAAGCCGCGGCCGTGGTCGGCCTGGGGCTCTCCCTTCCCGGCGCGGCCACGCCCGACGAATTCTGGGCCAACATCCTGGCGGGCAAGCGTTTTTTCCAGCCCGCCACGGCCCTGGACTGGGGCGCGGAGCCGGAACTTTTTTACCAGCCCGGCGGTCCCGCCCCGGACAAGGCCTACAGCTTGAACGGCGTTTTCAATCCCGAACGCCGGGTGGACCCCGAAGGCCTCGATCTGCCCGACGATTTCGATCCCAAAAGCGCGGACGGCTCCCTGGCCTACTGGCTCCTGGCCGGCCAAAGGGCCGCCTCCGGCGTGAAATGGGAAAAGGTTGACAAAACGAAGGTCGGGGTCATTTCCGGCCACGTCATCCTGCCCACCACGGCCATGGCCGAGGCGGCCGTCTCCCTCTACGCGGGCGAGGCCACGCGGGAATGGAAAAACCGCCCCCAGCTCATGCCCCCGCCTAAAAACGCCTTCCGCGTCATGGGCTATTCGGCCCGCCTCCTGGCCCGCGCCTTAGGCTTCAGCGGCCCGGCCTACACCCTGGACGCGGCCTGCGCCTCCTCGCTCTACGCCGTTCATCTGGCCGTAGAGGAACTTTTGAGCGGCCGGGCCGAGGCCGTCATCTCGGGCGGCGTGGCCAAGGCCGACGCCCTTTTCACCCAGTTGGGCTTCAGCCAGTTGCGGGCCTTGTCGGCCAACGGCTTTCTCAATCCCTTCGATCAGAGCGCGGACGGCCTGGTGGTGGGCGAAGGGGCCGTGGCCCTGGTCCTCAAACGCCTGGACACGGCCCTGGCCCACGGCGACGAGGTGATGGCCGTCATCCGCTCCGTGGGGCTCTCCAACGACCAGTCGGGCAACATCCTGGCCCCCCAGACCGAAGGCCAGTTGCGGGCCATGCGCTCGGCCTTTCGCGGCGCGGGGCTCTCCCCCTCCTCCCTGGGCCTCATCGAGGCCCACGGCACGGGCACAATTTTGGGCGACCAGGTGGAAACGGCGGCCCTGAAGGAACTTCTGGGCGATTCTCCCGAAGGTTCCGGCCCCGGCATGGTTCCGGTTCTGGGTTCCGTCAAAAGCAACATCGGGCACCTGCTCTCCGCCGCCGGGGCCGCCGCCCTGGCCAAGGTCGTTCTGGCCATTCGCCACAAAACCCTGCCCCCCACGGCGGGCTTCGTCAACGAGGCCGGGGGCCTCGCCCTTTCCGACGCCCCGGCCCTGCGCGTTTTGACCACCCCGGAAGCCTGGCCCGCGCCGCCGGACGGCTCCGCGCGCCTTGCGGCGGTCAACGCCTTCGGCTTCGGCGGGGTCAACGCCCAGGCCCTGGTGGAAGAATTTATACGGGAGCAGTGGGAGGACGCGGCGCCGGACGCAACGGCGAGCCGCCCGGAAATTGAGACGCCGGACAAATCGGCTGGTCTCCAGAAAATAGAGGCGCCGGACAAATTGACTGGTCTCCAGAAAAAAACGCCGCCCGTGCGGCTGTTGGCGGCCCGCGCCCTCTCCGCCCCCTGGCCGGACTTCGCCTCCCTGGCCCAGAACTGGATGGATTCGGAAGGCCCGCCCATCATCGCCACCCGCCGCTTCGGGAGCCTCAGGGCCACCGGACTCTTCTTCAACCAACTGACCCTGGAAGGGGCCAACATGCGCCTGGCCCCCAAGGATTTGGGCAATATCCTGCCCCAGCAGGCCCTGGCCCTGAAAATGACCGGCGAGGCCCTTTCCGAAGCCCGCCTTTCCGCCGCGCACGGCAGCGAATATATTACGGCCAAGGACGCTGTCGCGGCCAAAGACGCGAACCCGGACGCTCCGGCGGGAGTGCACAAAAGCCGGGTGGGCGTTTTCATGGGGGTGGACATAGATCCGCGCTCGGCCGATTACGCCTTCCGCTGGCTGGGCCCCTTAAGGGCCGCCGAGGCCCTGGTGGTCGCCGGCGACCTGCGCGAAAGGGACGTGCCCGAATTCATCGCCGCCCTGCGCAAAAAAAGCCCCCCGGCCCTCACGGCCAGCCGGGTCATCGGGGCCCTGGGCAGCCTGGTGGCCAGCCGGGTGGCCCGTTTCCTGGGTTCCGGCGGTCCGGCCTTCACGGTCTCCGAAGAGAACATGTCGGGCTTAAGAGCTCTGAAGACGGCTATGGGGGCCATCGGCCGGGGCGAAATAGACCTGGCCTTCGTGGGGCTGGTGGACACTATGGGCGATCCCAAAACGGCGGCCCTGGAACCGCGCCGTCTCTGGGAGGAAGGCGCGGCCATGCTTATTTTGGCCTCGCCGGAGGCCGCCCGGAACCTGGGACGCGCCCAGGCGCCCGAACTTGAAGAAGTGGGCGAGGTGGACGGACGCATCGGCGGCCTGGGCGGGCTTTTTCCCCTGGTCAAAAACGCTTTCTTCATCCGTCACCGCCTGGTCTCGCGCGGGCTGGGGGCCGGGGCGGCCTACTGGATCAAAAACAGGAGCGACCCGCCCCGGAGCCTTTCATCGCCGGGCTTCCTCATCACGGAAAAAGGCGGCGAGGAAGTGGTCTCGCCCCCCTATTCCTACGAGGACGCCACCTGGTTTCTGGTGCGCAGCCAGAACGCGGAAGACAGCTTAAGGCTTCTGGAGCGGCTGGAAGACATGGCTATCGAGGCTATGGAGGATCATTCCCTGGTGGAGGTCCTGGGGCCGGCGCGTTCGGAAAAGCGCAGCTTAAAGCGCGTCAGCGACCATTTCTGGTCGAGCTGCGGCAAAGCTCGCGGGGCGCGCCCGGCTTTGGCCATCATGGCCAGAACTTTCGACGAGCTTCTGCTCCAGATCAAAAGGGCCAAAAGCCGTTTGCGCGGCCAGCCCAAACAACAGGCGGAGGGCCACAAGGGCCGCGTCATCTGGGCCCACGAGGGTGAACGGGTCAAGGGCGAACTGGCCTGGGTCTTCCCCGGTTCCGGCAGCCGCTATCAGGGGCTGGGCCGCCGCCTGGCCATGCGCTTTCCCCATCTCATGGGGAAACTGGAAGACGGGGTGGAGCGTTTGGCCGACCACTTCCAGAGCAACGTCTTCTGGGCCCAGAGCCACCGCGAACCCAGTCCCCTGCAGGGCATTTTGGGCCAGGTCTCCTTCGGTCATCTGGGCGCCCTGGTCCTGTCGCAGTTCAACATTCTGCCCCAGGCGGTGATCGGCTATTCCCTGGGCGAGACCACGGCCCTCATGGCCACCGGGGCCTGGCCCGAGCGGGAGAAGCTGTATGAGGATTTCGTCAAGTCGCCCCTCTTCACCCGCGAACTGGCCGGGGAATACCGGGCGGCCCGCCGTCTCTGGAACTGGCCGGAGGGCCGTCCCTTCCGCTGGGCGGCGGGCGTTTTGCCCTGCCCGGCCGAAGACATTCAAAAAGCCCTGGAAAAACTGCCCTCCATCCATCGCGGCCATGCTTTTCTGCTCATCAAAAACACCAAAAACGAAGGCGTGGTGGGCGGCGAAGAAGCGGCCGTAAAAGCCCTGGCCCACAGCCTGGGCGCGGTGCTCTGCCCCCTGGACGGCGTGGCCTCCGTCCACTGCCCGGTGGCGGAGCCCCTGGCGGACGAATACCGCCGCTTCCACACCCGCCCCACCATCGCGCCTGGCGGCATGCGCTTCTATTCCCCGGCCTTTGGCCGGGCTTACGAGCTGAATTCCGAATCGGCCGCGAATTCCCTGACCGAGCAGGCCTTGCGCGGCCATGATTTCGCCCGCGTCATTGAAGAAGCCTACAAGGACGGGGTGCGTTTTTTCGTGGAAGTGGGGCCGGGTTCCGGCTGCACCAGGATGATAGACAGCATCCTGGCCGGCAAGCCCCACCTGGCCGCCGCCCTGGCCGCCGGCCCCCAGGACGAGGGGTGGATGGGCCTGAACCGCCTGTTCGTGGAACTGTGGATGGCGGGCTATCCCTTTAAAAAAACGTCGGTCCTCTACCCCGAAGAGGGCGGCGGCCCGCCTTCTCTCCCCGTGGAAATAAAGCTGGCCCCGGCCTACGAAATGTGGCCGGAACCGGAAGACATCCTGGCCGAGGCCGCCGCCGCGCCCCCCTCCCAGGAATCGCCGCCGGAGCGGAAAAAGGACGGGTCGGCGCCCCCGGCCCTCGATGAAAAGGCCGGGGACAAGGCTTTCGCGGACTGGCTCTCAGCCAACAAAAAACAGCGGGAGGAAAAGGAGGCGGCCCTGCGCGCTGAAAGCCCGGCCCCCTTGAGCCGACAGCAGTGCCTGGAATTCGCGGTGGGCAAAATAGGCAAGGTCTTCGGCCCCCGCTTCAGCCCGGCGGACGCTTTCCCCAGCCGCGTGAGACTGCCGGACGAACCCCTGATGCTGGTGGACCGGGTCCTCTCCCTTTCGGGCCAGGCCCTCTCTATGGGCGCGGGCGAAATAGTCACCGAGCATGACGTGAAGGAGAAGGCCTGGTATCTGGAAAGGGGCCGCATCCCCACCGGACTGGCCATTGAGTCCGGGCAGGCCGATCTCATGCTCTCGGCCTGGCTGGGCGCGGATTTCGTCACGAAGGGCCTGGCCCTCTACCGGCTCCTGGACGCCGAGGTCACCTTCCACCGCCGCCTGCCCCGCGCGGGGGAGACCGTGCGCTACGACATAAAAATATCGCGCTTTTTCAAATACGGTCAGACTCACCTCTTCCGTTTCGAATTTGAAGGCACGATAGAGGGCCGCCCGGTTCTGACCATGAAGGGCGGCTGCGCGGGCTTTTTTACGAAGGCGGAACTGGCCGGCGGGCGGGGCCTCCCCGGCGGCGGCCTCACCGAAGACCCGCTCCCGGCCAAGCTGGACCCGGCGGCGGCCTCCTTCAGGAACAGGCTGCCGGAAGCCCTGGACAGGGCGGCTCTGGAAGCCCTGCGCGAAGGGAAACTCGCGGAGGCCTTCGGCGCGGATTTCCGCCCGGCCCTCCAGAAGCCCATGCGCCTGCCCGGCGGGAAAATGGCCCTGCTGGGCCGGGCCGTGAAAATACAGAGCCGGGGCGGCCGTTACGGGGCGGGCTTCATCCGAACGGAACTGGACATCGACCCCGGGGCCTGGTTCCTCACCTCCCACTTCGTGGGCGACGAGGTCATGCCCGGCACCCTCATGTATGAAAGCTGTCTCCAGAGCCTCTCCCTCTTCCTCATGGCCTCCGGCTGGGTGGGGGAGGAAGACGCGGCGGACTGGCAGCCCATAGCCGGCGCGGCGGCCTCCCTCAAATGCCGGGGCCAGGTTACGGGCCTCACCAAAACGGCGGCCTATGAAATACATGTCCGCCGCCTGGAATTCGTCGCGCCGCCGGACGGGGGCGAACCGGAACCGGCGGCTTTCGCCGAGGCCATCATGCTGGCCGACGACCGCCCCATAGTGGAAGTGCGCAATATGAACCTGCGCCTGGCCGGTTCCTCCAGGGCGGCTTTGGAAGCCCTGTGGTCCGGCTCGCCCAGAACGCCTCTGAGGCGGCGGGTGCTGCCGCAGACTCCCCCGGAAGCCCTGCGCTTTTTCGACAAGGCGCGTCTGACGGCCCTGGCCGAAGGCAAGCCCTCCGAGGCCCTGGGCCGGGCCTACGCCCGCTTCGACGACGGCGCCTTCGTGGCCCGCCTGCCCCGCGCGCCCTACGACTTCATCGACGAGGCCAGAGTTGAAAACTCGCCGCCCTACGAAGTGCGCGTGGGGGCGGAAGTTTCGGCCGTCTACAACGTGAAGCGCGAAGGCCGGCTTCTGGAAGAGGCCGGGGGGGCCGAAGCCTGCCTGCCCTACGCCGCGCTCAACGAAATCGCCCTCCAGCCCTGCGGCTTCCTGGCCGCCTACATGGGCTCGGCCCTGCCCTTCAACGGCCCCATGCACTTCCGCAACCTGGGGGGCCGGGCCACGCTCCACGCCCGCCTTTCGGGCGGGGAGCGCGTGGAAACCACGGCCCGCCTCACCCGCGAAAGCCGCATGGGCGACATGCTCATCCAGCACTATGAATTCGCCTGCCGCTCCGGGCGGCGCGTGGTCTACGAGGGCCAGACCCATTTCGGCTTCTTCAGCCCCGAAGCCCTGGCCAACCAGGCGGGCCTCACCTCCGAAAAAGCCCCCGCCTTCCCGGACCGCCGCCTCTTCAGGCCTTTCCCGGAAAATTCCGAAGGCGGCCTGTGGCCCTCCGGACGCTGGCGGATGCTGGACGAAATCGCCCTGGACCTCCAAGGCGGGCCGCGCGGCCTTGGCGCGGCTTTCGCCCGGACGAAAGTCGATCCCCAAGCCTGGTTTTTTCAGGCCCACTTCCTGGACGACCCGGTCTGGCCCGGCTCCCTGGGGCTGGAAGCCTTCCTCCAGGCGGCCAAGGCCCTGGCCGCCGAAAAATTCGGCTGGTCCGGCAATGATTTGTCCTGGGACGCGCCGCAAAAGGGCCGCCCCCACGAGTGGCTCTATCGCGGCCAGATTACGCCCGTGCGGGAGGAGATGAGCGTGGCCCTCACGGTCGCGGAATCCGGCCCCGGCAGCCTCGTCTGCGACGGCCTGCTCCTGGTGGACGGCCTCCCCATCTACAAGATGACGGGTTTTACGGCCGCCCTGGCGGAAGCCGCCCCCCGGCCGCTCCGGCGGCGGATTTTGCGCGGCGAAGCGGGAGCGGCGGAAATAAGCCCCGACCGGCTCCTCGCCTGGCGCAAGGAACAGGGCCTGAGCCAGGGGCAGTTGGCCAAACTCATGGGCGTCACCCCCATCTACATCAGCCTCATGGAGCGCGGCAAGCGCAACATCAGCCCCCTCATGGCCGAAAAACTGGGCCTCATCTTTTCCGGCGGGGTGGAAATGGCCCGCGAGGCTTCGGACAGGGAATCGGAAATACTCTCCAGGGGCACCCTGAAAAGCCGCCGCGAGAAAAAAGCCGCCGCCGCCAAGCTCCTGAACGCGGAACAGCTGCGGGATATGCGTCTGGAACGGGGCTTGAGCCAGAAACGCCTGGCCGACCAGGTGGGCGTGACCGCCACCCTCATCGGCCTCATAGAGCTGGGCAAACGCGGCTTGAGTTTGGAGCTGGCCCAGAAGATTCTGGCCGTCCTTGAATCTGACTCGTAAATGGCGATTTTGCCCTCTGGCTTTGTTGCTCGAATTTTTTAATGCTCGAAATATGTCTAAATATTCCTCCGCTTAAAAAATTCGAGCGCCTCGCCAGAGAACAAAATCCCTCATTTACGACAATTTTGGTAAGATAAAGTGAAAAAATGCGCGAATTTGCTTTGAAAACACCCCGCTCCCTGATTCTGCTCTATTTCGCGGCATTTTTTCTCGTGGCCTTCCACCAGTCGGGCCGGGTGGCCGAATGGTTCGAAGGCCAGGCCGACGGCGGGCAAAACAGGTGGGCGGACCTGTCGGGAAACATCGCGGCCTTCATCCGCGAAAAAATAGAGCCCCTGGGACCGGCCCGCCTCAATCAGGCCGAAGACGAATTTTTGGACCGGGCCATCGCCCTGGCGGACCTTCAGCCTGTCGCCTCCACTGTCGCGCCTGCGCCTGTCGAAGCCGCCGCGCCCTCTCCCCGCCCGCAAGTTGCGCCCGCGCCGCAAGTTGCGCCCGCAGCCGCATCGCCGCAGCTCATTTCAGAGCCGCCGGAAACCGTGACGCCGCCTCCCGCTTCAGAGACTCCCGTAGAAAAATTCAATCCCGGAAGCGTTTTGCTTCTGGGCGATTCCATGATGCTGGAAGGCCTGGGGCCGCCCCTGGAACGCGCCCTCAAAAAATTCCCCGGCCTCGCCGTCGTCCGCACGGGCCGCTACGGCACCGGCCTGTGCCGCCTGGACGTTTTCGACTGGCTGGCCTATTTTAAGGAAACCCTGGAAAAATACAGGCCGGAACTCGTCGTCATCACCCTGGGGGCCAACGATCCCCAGGACATCGTGAACGCGCCGGGCCGCAAAAAGCGCGTTCACCTGGGCTCTGACGAATGGAAGGAAATTTACGGCCAAAGGGTCCGGGACCTTCTGGCCCTGGCCGAGGGCGCGGGGGCGCGGGTCTTCTGGGTGGGGCTGCCCATCATGGGCCGCGAGCCCTACGGAACCCGCGTGGCCGAACTGAATCAGGTGGTGGCCGAAAGCTGCGGTGAGAGCCCGGTTTGCCGCTTCTGGGACGCCTGGCTTTCAGTGGCCGACGAAAACGGCAAGTACGCGGTCATGGGCAAGGACGCCCAGGGGGCGAACGTGCGCGTAAGGGCCAAAGATTCCATTCACCTCACCGAAAAAGGCGGTGAAATGATGGCCGAAAAATTTCTGGCCGGAACGGAAGGCTGGGCGCAATATGAGCAGAAGGGCGAGGTGACGGAGCACACGCTCAAATCCGCCCTGCGCGGGAAGGACACGAAATATTTCATGGCCAGTCCCCGCGAGACGGGCCGGGCTGGAAAACTCCCCGCCGTCATCCTCTTGCACGGGGCCTGGGACGGCCCGGAAGCCTGGCCCGGCAACCTGGGGCGCGATCGTGCCCGACGGCGAGCCCTTCGGCTGGTATCTGGACGGGCCGGAGGCGCCCATAGAGTCGCATCTCGTACAGGAATTTCTGCCCCATATCCTGAAAACTCACCCCATCGACAAGGACAAGCTGGCCATAAGCGGCCTTTCAATGGGCGGGCACGGGGCCATAAGCCTGGCCCTTAAGCATCCCGGCCTCTTCAAAGCCCTAAGCTCCATGAGCGGGGTCATGGATTTGAGCGCCCACCATGAGGGCGAACTCAATGAATCCATAGGCATTCACAAGGTTCTGGGGGATTTCGCGCAAAACGGGGAAGCCTGGCGGAAGAACAGCGTGGTCGGGCTTGCGGCGGAAAAGCCGGAAGTTTTGAAAAAAACGCCTCTTTTAATCGGCGTGGGCGCCGCCGATTCCCTGACCCTGGACGAAAACCGGCGCCTCCGCGCGCTTCTGGAAGAACTGAAAATACCCCACGAGTACAAAGAGACCGAAGGCGGGCACGACTGGGCCTACTGGGGCGCGGAACTCCCCGCGCATCTGGAATTTTTGGCCGGGCATTTGAAAGAAAAGAAGGGCAAACGCTGATGCGGGTTCTGTTGACTGGCGCGCAGGGTTTCCTTGGCCGCCGGGTGCTGGAAATGCTTTTGGAGCGGGGCTTCGCCGTGCGGGCTTTGACCAGACGGCCGGCCCCGGAACTCGCCGCCCTCGGCGCGGAAGTTTTTGCGGGCGATCTCCATGATCCGGCCGCTGTGCGGCTGGCCGCGCAAAGCCGCGAAGCCGTGATTCACTGCGCGGCCAGATCGGGCGTGTGGGGACCCCTGGACGCTTTCATCCAGGCCAATTTCATGACCACGGCCAATATGCTCATGGCCGCCCGCGAGGCCGGGGCGAAATTTTTCGTCCACACCAGCTCACCCAGCGTGGTTCACACCGGCCGGCCCCTTGACGGCGTGGACGAAAGCGCGCCGCTCACAGACAACCCCGCCCACGCCTACCCCTATTCCAAAATGCTGGCCGAACGCCTGGTTCTGGCGGCGAACGGACCCGCCTTCAACACCGTGGCCCTGCGCCCCCATTTGATCTGGGGGCCGGGCGACCCCCATTTTTTGCCGCGCCTTCTGGACCGCGCCCGGCAAAACTCCCTGTGGCTTTTGAAGTCGGAAGCCCTGGTGGACGGCGCCTACATCGACAGCGCGGCCCTGGCCCATGTCCTGGCCCTGGAAAAATTGCGCGAAGGGGCGCCCGTCGGCGGGCGGGCCTATTTCATCGCCCAGGGCGAACCCTGCACCGCTTCCCAACTGATAGCCAGAATCCTGGAAGCCGCCTCCCGTGGCCGCGCCGAAGTTCGCGGGACCCTGCCGGCCTGGCTGGGCAAGGCCGGGGCCTTCATTCTGGAACGCTATTGGAAAATCATGAAACTTTCCGGCGAGCCGCCCCTCACCTCCTTCGTGGCCGAGGAACTGACGCTGCCCCACTGGTTCAAACTTTCGGCCGCCCGCCGGGACCTCGGCTTCGTTCCGCCGCTTTCAATGGCCGAAGGGCTGGCGAAACTGGCCGAACACTCCCGCGAACATGGATTCGACCGGAGGCGCCGCTGATGCCGCCCCTCGAAAAATATAACCTGCTCCTGGAAATTTTGCGGCGAAACGCGCCCCTGGCCATAGCCTTTTCCGGCGGCGTGGACAGCGCCCTCCTTGTGGCCGCCGCTTCCGCCGCCCTGGCGCCCGAAAAATTTCTGGCCCTCACCGCCGTTGCCCCCTTCTTTCCGGCCTGGGAATTTGAAGAGGCGCAAAGTCTGGCCCGCTCCCTGGGGGCGCCCTGGAAAGCCCTGGAGGTGGATATTTTAGCGGCGCCGGGCGTGGCGGAAAACCCTCCCGACCGCTGCTATTTCTGCAAAAAGGCCGTCTTTGGAAAACTCCGGGACGAGGCCGCCCGGCAGGGCTTCACCACTACGGCCGACGGCGCGAATCTGGACGACGACCTCGATTACCGTCCCGGAACCCGCGCCGCCCTGGAACTGGGGGTCATCAGCCCCCTTAAAGCGGCCGCCCTGACCAAGGATGAAATCCGCGCCCTTTCGGCCCATTTAAAGCTCCCCACCTGGAACAAGCCCGCCTACGCCTGTCTGGCCTCGCGTTTCCCCTACCATAGCCCCATAGACCGCGAGGGGCTTAAACAGGTGGAAGGGGGCGAAAATATCCTGCGGTCTCTGGGCTTTCCCGAAACGCGCCTGCGCCGCCACGGCGACCTGGCCCGCCTGGAAATCGCCCCGCAGGATTTCGCGCGTTTTCTGGACGAAAAGCTCATGGCCGAAGTGAACGCCCGCCTCAAGGCCCTGGGCTTTTCCTTCGCCGCCCTCGATCTCGTCCCCTACCGTCGGGGCCGCCTCAACCAGGGCGTTGCCCTGGACCCCCAGATGCTTCGCATCTGATCCGTAGTGAGGGCATTGGCGTGCGCGGCAATCAGCCGGGGCAATGATTTGTGGAATGGGGATTTTGCCGCCAATGTGGTCTGATGCGGCGGGTCGAGCGCAGCGACTTGTTCTACCGCCAATTCACGTCTCAATCGGACAAAAATGCTGCTTTTTGCCTGATTTGCGAGCCCTGAAACGAAGGCAAAATTTACAAAGAAGCATGGATGCGGCGGCAGAGGAGAGTGAGGGAAAATACTTTTCAGTTCCAGGCGGCGACTTGAGCCGCGAAGCGGCGGATTGGAGCCGCAAGGAACCTTAAAAGTTTTTCCCTCACTCTCCGACCTTTTAAGCTCAATTTGGCGAAGTATGCCGGAAAAAGCGTCCGCCCACCAGCTATGGCATAAGCTATAACCACGGAAATCAATTTTCAAAAAAAGGAAGTCATGATAAAGTCAAAGGATGGAAAAGCCTCTAAAGATAAGCGAATATTTTTTGGATGTAGAAACGACA